>ENA-OWRC01000089-OWRC01000089.1-human-gut-metagenome-genome-assembly--contig:-NODE-89-length-127802-cov-53.140199_pt1 | contig 127802 bp, 138 predicted proteins | sample MGYA00248268_ERZ651895 | MGnify/ENA primary metagenome ERZ651895 (study PRJEB26924, sample SAMEA4378242) | human gut metagenome | biome: human gut; feature: human-associated habitat; material...
ATCAGGCGGAACAGATTAAGAATCTGCAGGAACGAATCAAAGAGCTGACGGCTCAGATTGCATGGCTGAACCGCCAGCTCTTTGGGCGTAAGACAGAAAAGCTTCCCATATATAGTCCCGATATGCCTGACCTTTTTGCCGAAGAGTTTGCCGGACTCCGGCATCAGGCGGAAGAAAAGCGGGACGAGGCCGTGGAGCAGATAGAAAAGGAACCGGTGGAAGTCCGGAAGCAGAAGCGTCAGAACCGCAAAATGACAGAGGATCTGCCCGTACTCGAAACCGAGGTTATAGAGCCGGCCGGTGTGGACCTGTCCTTATATCGTAGGATTGGCGAAGAGGTAACCAAAGTGGTCAAGCACAAACCGGGGATGCTCTATGTCAAGGAAATCATCCGTCCCAAATATGCGCTCAAGGACAGCACCCGGCTTCCTCCCGCAGGGCAGAAAGGCGTGGAGATTGCCCCTATGCCGGTGATGCCCGTCGACAAGTGCATCGCCGACACCAGCCTGCTTGCCGAGATACTGCTTCAGAAGTATGAATATCACGTCCCGTTCTACCGGCAGATACAGCAGTACCGGCATCTTGGGATGAAAGGCCTTACGGAAAGTACGCTGGACGGATGGTTCAAAAAAACGGTGGAGCTGCTCAGGCCTCTGTATGAGGAGCTCAAGAAGGAAGTCTTTTCCTGCGACTATGTACAGGCGGACGAAACCACTGTTCCGGTCATCAACAAGGAAAAGCACAGGGCCGACAAGGAATACCTGTGGATGGTAAGGTCGGTCATGAAGAAACTGGTCATCTTCCATTACGACGAGGGATCGCGTGCCGGAGCGGTCATCGAATCCCTGGCAAATCAATATCACTTCAAGGGTTATCTTCAATGCGACGGTTTTGTAGGCTATGAGACAGCCTTCAAGACCAACCCCAACGTGCGGCTGCTCAACTGCCTGGTGCATATCCGTCGTCATTTTGAACAGGCTCTGGATGAAAACCGGGAGATGGCCGAACATGGCCTGACCCAGATACAGCATATTTACCGGATTGAACACTGCTGCGATAAGGCGGGCCTGTCGTACGACGAGCGGAAGACGAAGCGCCGGGAACTGGCCGGACCTGTCATGAATGCCATGAAAGTGTGGATGGAAACGGAAGGAATCAAGTACAGCCCCAATTCCCAGATCGGGAAAGCCATCACGTATGCCTATACCCGATGGGACAACATGATGGGATGTCTGGAGGACGGACGCCTGCTCTGGGATAACAATCTAGCTGAAAATGTCATCCGGCCGATTACTCTGGGACGGAAAAATTACCTCTTCTGCGGCAACCATGAGGCAGCGGCTAATATGTCGGTGATCTGTTCCCTGCTGGCCACCTGTAAGGCACATGATGTAACCCCAAGGGATTATCTGAATGATATCATCGCCCGAATGCCCTATCACAAAAAGGCTACTCATGAGGAACTGCTGGAACTGCTTCCACATAAATGGAAGCTGCAACATCCGGAAAGTGTACTGACAAAACAAGGGGAGGAATCCGGAAACCACTGCTGACTGCAACATATAGGTTCAACAAAATAATAGCGACTGCAACTATTAGGTTTATAGTGACAGTCGCTATTGTTGTATATAAAGTTCAATACCTGTAGTTTAACGAATGCTTACTTTTATATGAACGGCTGCATTCTCACTACTGGCGCAGTGACGTACATAGATGGAGAATTGAAACATGGTGAATCCATCTTTTTGTAGATTCTTACGAAAGTCTGCATAGGCCTTTTTATCTTTCTTTGTTTCGGTTGGTAAATCAAAAAGAACGAGAATCCACATAACTCTGTATTCACTGAAACGGTCCATTATAATTCCGGATAGATGATTTTACGTATTTCTCCAGAAAAACATTTGTATAAAGAAGCTGTAGTCTGACCTGCTGCTACCATTAAAGGACTTCTTTTTCCGTTGATTTTGACCTCTATGGTGGGGATAGATAATAAGGTGGCTTTTGCTTCTTTAGTAAGTTCCAGAGTATTTTTAGCGTATAAGTTATAGACAATCTGGTCTACAAACGGTCGATAGGGTTCCATGATGTCATCAGCTAAACAATAGGCGTTATATCGGTTATGATGGTGAATTCCTAATGTGGGCAATAAACCACTTGTTACGAGACTTCGTGCAATTACTGCGCGAAGAATGGCATAGCCATAGTTTAAAAGGTTATTGGGAGGAATGCCATCCCGTTCTCTTGTGAATCCTTCAATGTGGTGAAAAAGTGTTTTCCAGTAAAAGGCTGCGGCTCGGGCTTCAAGGTTATCAGGATCGCCACTACGGACATCATTAGCCCATATATGCATGCATTTGATGTCTTCTTCTATGCACGAGTTCAGCACAGCGGCCTGATTATTGATTTTAGATTGGATGGTTTGTTGCCATAGCTGTTTCTTTAAAGGAAGAGAAGCATCCAGTTGCTTTCGGAAGCGTTCGTTTTGAGTTGTATTCCCATAGAGGGGAAGCATTAACCCTACGGGCATACTCTTGCTGTCACAGGTGATAAGGGCACAGTTGTTTTCGAGCAGTGCCTCAATGGCTCCTGAAGTGATTGTGATTTGTTTGTTGTCCAATACAACTACTCCTATATCTTCAATCGGTCGTGTGATTTCAGATTGACGCTTCATTGTATCCGGAAGTGAAGCACTTTTCTCCACCTCCGGTAATTTTATGACGAGTTGGGCATTCCGTAGAGATAGGTATGCCGGATTCCCAAAATATAATGTTTTCTTTATCATAAACTTATTGATGAGGTTATATTTCCTAGTCTGTCTGTTTTAATGGGAATGCATGTTTCTTTGATCATCTCGCCTGTTATAGCCCTTTCCATTTTATTCAGTGGAGAAAATTCGTATTTATCAACAATTGTATTGGCAACGTTGGATTTGACAAAAAAGCATTGGTTCCCAGAGCTACTTACCATTTTGTAAATCCTGTCTGTTTGTATTGGTTGATTAATGTACCCACATTTTATTTCCTCTTGAGTTGGAACATATACTAAATCATTAGGAGACAATACATATTTAGGCGGATTTCCCTTACCGTCTTCAGGGGTCGGTGATAATCCTTTTTTCAGCCGTTCAATGACCACATTTAATGGAATAGAAGCAAAGCTACGTTTGCGTTCTGTTTCGTATATGGCAAAAAATAAGTTTGTATTTTGTGCTGCTTCTACGAATTGTGTGGTTTTATTGCCGGTTTGTCCTATTGCAAACTTTACAGCTTGTTCGTATGTCCTTACCTTATATATAGGTTGATGCCACTTGCCATTGTTTAAGGATATAATGTTTTTGTTCATCCATTCAATGCCTTCAGGGGAAAATGCTTGATTGGGATCGTTATTATTTTGCTCTAAATGACGAAGTAGAATCTGTTGGATTCCTGTGTCTGCAATTTTTTCCTCGATTTTCTTTTTATCGAATTTTGCATTTATGGACTCACGGCTTGCAAAAAAGCGTTCTTTTCCCTCTTTTGTGAAAGAATAGAATTGGATTCTCTTCAGGTTTACATCTTGCCAAATATCATTATTTTCCTCAAAATATTTTTTGATTTGCTTTTCGTTGAGTCTTTGTTGCAATAATTCTTTGATTTTTTTCTTTAAATCTTTTTCTACAATCCTTTGTGGATTTTCTAGTGCAGCTTTTAGAGGGACGGTGGTTATTTTGCGTAAATTAATCTCTCCATATACAGTCTCTTTGTGCATGGGTTTACGGATAGCCCAACTGTCTCCTGTTTCTTGTACACATTGTACTTTTTTCCCGTTTTGATAACGGAAATAGTGATTAGTCGTTTTATTGATGATACGTAAATTTTGCTTGAAACTGACAATCATGTTCGCCAGGACTGTGTGAACATCTTGGGTAAATGTTTCCCACGGTTTGTTTATTATCCATTGATAATTCCCTGAAGCATCGGTTTTTGTCTTTTTACATAAAATCTGACGCAGGTCCAGGCGTGAGATTTTTGCATTTTTGCTGGCTGATTCATTGTTCAGATAATTGACTATATTCCGATTGGCACAGGCTATGACAATGGCATCCATGGCATGATGGCGGTGGTCAATACGCTTTTTATTGAATCCCTTTTGTAATGCTAAGGGCATGGCTGGGATTATCTTATTGTTAGTATTGGTTGTGGTGAAGTGGTCGCTGTTTGTAATTTCATTTAACCGTAAGAAACGAGGCAGAATAATTTTATTCCATACATCATTGACTCCCCAGTCTTTTTTCAGACGGTCGGTAACGCCCCCGGTACAGACAATGATATTTTTGGAAGTGGCCTCAGATTCTCCTTCTTCACGAACAATATTCGATAATAGTGATTTGATAAACTTGCTGATGTAACGGCTGTCGTTTAACTGCCTCTGGATAAATTGTTCAGGAATATCCTCCATCAATAGTTTCTTCATTTTGGCAGAGTTGTATGAGTAGTGTTCTTTTACAAACAGCTCGTAGGCCTCCACGGTTTGTATTTTTACTTTTTGCCCAAAGCCTAATTCTACTATTTTCCCTGGGTAGTTCTTTATGAATTCATAGCCTAACATATTTCCTTTGAGCTTGTTGACCTCTGCTTCACAAATAACTTTATTCGTGAATGAGTCGTCAAAATAGCGAGACTGTGGAATGACATGTTCAATTTCATAGGCCGGAGTAAATAATTTACCCAACGGAATCATGGCTCCAGTATAAGGTGAACGATATTTCTGCTCGAGCCAGCATTTGTAGCGTAACACATCAGAAGTAGACGGGCGTTTTTTTGCATCTGTCTCATTGAATTTTTTCAGGATAGTGGCTATCTCTTCTGGCATATTTTTAGCTGATTCATTTAAGACTTCTTCTTCATATATGCGTAATAAATCTTGTTGGCTGGGAGAGTGGGGACGTACATTCTCGATTTCAAATTCCGGCTTTGCAAACTCAGTGAGAAGTGCCTTGATACGTAGATTGGTATTTTCGTTTTCTTGTATTTGCTGGGTGAGTCTTTTGCGTTTGTCGGCAGGATTCTTCATTTCACGTCCCAATTCGACGTGAATTTCATCGATATGACCTATTTGTTTCCATATATCGCGTACAGTACGTAAAGTTTCCATTATAATCTGCTCCACGATAGGATTGTGCAGTGAATGTTGCTTGAATGATTGCAAGTAAGCATCAATATCTGACGGTTGCTGCCATTTCGTAATGTCTTTTATTTCAGAGTGTCGGTTATATACAATATAGCATGCTAACCATGTAGGCAGTCCCTGGAATGAAGAAAGGTTGTTCAAATGGATGGCTTTTTCTTTTATTCTGCTTGCGGTTACTTCGTCCATTTCTCCATTCAGAATTTGATGGATGCGGGTGAGGGTTGCGTTATCTATTGATTCTGGATGCCAGTATTTTCCCATTCGCATGAGAGGAAGCAGTTTTTTGAGGGCTTTGGCAGAATAGGAGCCATAGTCTTTTTTGAATGGTGGTATTTGTTGGAAAACATCTGCAAACTTATCTCCCAACTTGTTTTTATCAGCAAAATGTAGCAACGCTTGCCGGAGCTCTTCTTTATCTGAAATGGAATATAAAATATGCCAAAGTTTTTCTTCCATATCGGTAGTCAGAAGCGATTGGTCTATACCTGCTTTTCCCCAATAGAATAGTATTCTGGAATGTGTCTCATTGCAGGGATATGTTTTATCCTCCACGTAATTCCAGCGATAGTTTGCCACATTTTTCTTTAATCCAAATGCCGGATATTTGAGAAATGCATCTTGTTTGATTTCTTTCTTTTGGTTGAGCCAATCAATAAGATTCGCATAATCGTCTGCATTTTTCAGAAATTCATTAGTTACGTCTATGTCAGTGGTAAGCTTTCCATTGAGGGTTCCTTCTTTTTGATAGATTCTTAAATTGGACAGGAATTGCCAAAGACGGAATTCTTGGAAGAGGGGATGAGATTTGGCAATACATTTCACCGGGACGGTATGGATTTCTCCGGTTTCTTTATCTACATAAGTATGCTCCTCATACGGACAATCGCTGATGAGTGATTTCTTGCTTTTCAGTGGACGTTGATAGAATATGACATCCTCAACGAGCAATTTGGACATACTATATTTAGAAATTGTATTGCGATGTGCTTCGTTGCTGGGATACAACTCTTCAATGCAGGCTTGCAACAAGTTTTTGTCCTGTAGTTCGGGGTGGAACTTTTCTTGTGTCGTTAGTATTTGATAGAGTTCTTCCTTGTAATACTTACGTTCGATGGTGCGAATCAGTTTTCCTCGAATTTTTTGGTCGGGTGCTTGTAATAATGTATCGTAAATATAAGTACCAACTTTCTTTCCTGAAGTATTCAGGTCTTTTTCAGTCTTGGCTTTGACAAGTCCCCATTGTTCTTCCCATTCTTGTTCTGTAGGAATCTTAAAGCGGCGGATGGGTTCTCCACTTTCATCACATTTGTCATTTCCGTTTTTATCCAAATCTATGCTTACTATGATATCTTTCTTTTGGCCTTTCCAGTCGGGCATGTTTTTCCCAAACCATTTACCTTTTTCTCCATTTGCTAAAGTGAGGATAAAGATTTTTAATCCTTTATAAATTTCTCCAGTATCAACGATTTCTGTTATAATTTGATTGTCAAAATATTGCCTTGTCTTAGGTGCGGGCTTTTCGGCTTCTTCTTCCCGTAGTTGGTAGTATCCTCTTTTTTGGTTGAAATTTAGAAGAATCCAAGCCAGTTCTTCTTTCTCTATTTTTTGTGTAAGGGCTTTTTTGCGTAGATAGAATAAAGTCCAGTCGTAAGGTACCTTTTTAGCACTTCCATCTTTTTGTGAAAAGTCTTTCAGCATTTCTTGAAAAGATTTTTGAAAGATAAAGTGTGGTAAATGGTTTGCTCCTTTTTCCCAAGCTAGCTTTGGCTCTGAATTAGCTATAAATTTTCCATATCGGTCTAATTGAGCAGCGTAATGGGGTGGGAGGAACCCTAATAGTTGCAATACGCGGTGTAGTCTTTCCCGGCGAAGCTTTTTCCGTTCATATAATCGTCGGGTATTGCGGTATTGTGTGCGGTTAGCTGTTTGTGAAACGGTATTTCCTTTATTGAAATCTCCTAATTGGGCGGCATCCATAGGAATAATTCTGCTGCCTGCCGCATTGATTCCTATGAGTTGTTCTTTTTGAGTGTTTTCATCAGTTGTGGCATTAATAACAGCCCATCCTATGCTGTTGGTTCCTAAATCTAATCCTAAAATGTGCTTCATAACTTTGATTTATTTGGTTGTTTTTCAAAGCTACTAACTTTTTATGAGAAATGTTTGTTTCTCCCGTTTTTTCTTCCTAGCTTTGTAATACTAAAATGAAGCAAATCACAATAAGGATTATTCCGTTGTGAAAACATTTAGGCTCTTGCCCATCGTCCTTTATCGGTGGGCTTTTTTATGTCGTTTCTGTTTTGAATCTCAGTGTAAATTCTCCTTTGAGCATTTCACAAGAATTTGGGTTTTCTTCCAGATATAAATCAATGGCTTCTGTCATGTGCTTTTCAATCTCTTTCAGATTATTGCCTACTGTAATAATAGGAACTTCTTTGATGTAGGCACTCAGGTTGCTACCTGCGTTTTCTACAATTACTTCTACTACTTTCATGACTGTTATTGTTGTATGGAAAAAATATGGACTTAATAAGCATACACATTGTAAAGCTATCTACTCTTCTGGTGCTTTACCATCCCAAAAGGCCATGACTGAGGCTACGTGTTCATTCGTGGATACATCGTGTACCTTATGGAATGAAATAAAGTCCTTCCACGTGGAATTTTCTCACAATACTGTAAGGATTTATCGCCGGGGAAGGACTATTGATAAAAACATGTGTAACTTCAAAAGTTATATCTATAAACTGATTTTAAAATCAAAAAAGTATCTTATAGCCACTCCAGTAATGATTGCCACCAGTCCGAGGACTATATCACTCATGTTCCATTTGCCTCCATAATAATGGCATCTGTCTGAATTTTCTTTCATTGCGAGTAAGATGATACCTACCGACGGAGAAAACAAAATGGTAGCCAAAAGGTAGGTCACAAATCCAATTATATTATTCTTCATATTGTTTTAAGTTTAATGAATTATATTACGATGTTACCTAGATTCTTGTGAAGCCGTAAACTCAAAGGTTATTCAGGGTGTTCCGGCATAAAGAATATTTTTGCGCAAATGTAATCATATATTTTTTCATAGCAAGTTAATTTGCGTCGGATGATAGATGAAAAATCCCCTCCCAAACTCATTTATAACGGAGAGTTCGGGAGGGGATAATTTTATCTATATCTTCAGCTGTACGGATTATTTATATTCGTCCCAGCTCTTGATTGCGATGTCGTCGATGCTCATCGTGCAGAAGGCATGGATGAAGGCGCTTGCTAGACGGGCATTCGTAATCAACGGAATGTTCAAGTCGATGGCAGCACGGCGGATCTTGTAACCGTTGTCCAGCTCGCCAGCACTCAAATCACGCGGAATGTTGACTACCATGTCGATTTCCTTCTTGTGTAACATTTCCAGTGCCTGCGGTTTGCCTTCTTCGCTCGGCCAGAATACACGGGTATTCTCAATGCCGTTTTCAGTGAGGAACTTGGACGTGCCACCTGTAGCGAAGATGTTGTAGCCTTTGTCCTTCAATTCATGGGCAGCTTTCAGCATTTCCACTTTCTGTTTCGGCGTACCGGTAGACATCAGGATGTTCTTTTCCGGAATGCGGTAGCCTACGGAAAGCATGGATTTCAGTACGGCGCAAGAAGTGTCTTCACCGATACAACCTACTTCACCGGTAGAAGCCATGTCGACACCCAGTACCGGGTCGGCTTTCTGCAAACGGTTGAAAGAGAACTGGCTGGCCTTGATACCTACATAGTCGAGCTCGAAGAGGTTCTTTTCCGGCTTTTCTACCGGCAGACCCAGCATGACTTTCGTAGCCAGTTCGATAAAGTTGATTTTCAATACCTTGCTGACAAACGGGAACGAACGGCTGGCACGCAGGTTACATTCAATCACCTTGATGTCGTTTTCGCGGGCAAGGAACTGGATGTTGAACGGACCGGAGATGTTCAGTTCTTTTGCAATCTGACGGCTGATGCGCTTGATGCGGCGTACGGTTTCTACGTACAGTTTCTGTGGTGGGAACTGGATAGTGGCGTCGCCTGAGTGAACTCCGGCAAATTCGATATGTTCGCTGATGGCGTAGGCTACGATTTCGCCGTTCTGTGCTACGGCATCCATTTCTACTTCCTTGGCGTGTTCGATGAACTGGCTGACTACTACCGGATGTTTCTTGGATACGTTGGCGGCCAGCTGCAGGAAGCGTTCCAGTTCTTCCTGGTTGGAGCATACGTTCATGGCAGCTCCGGAAAGTACGTATGATGGACGAACCAGTACCGGGAAGCCTACTTTCTGAATGAAGGCGTTGATGTCTTCCATGGAAGTCAGAGCACTCCATTCCGGCTGGTCTACGCCGATGCGGTCGAGCATAGCCGAGAACTTGTCGCGGTCTTCTGCGTTGTCGATGCTCTTGGCAGAAGTTCCCAAAATGTGGATATGCTGTGCATCCAGACGGAGTGCCAGGTTGTTCGGAATCTGTCCGCCGGTAGATACAATTACACCGTGCGGGTTCTCCAGGTCGAGGATATCCATCACACGTTCGAAGGTCAGTTCGTCGAAGTACAGACGGTCGCACATATCGTAGTCGGTAGATACGGTTTCCGGGTTGTAGTTAATCATGACGGAACGGTAGCCTTCCTTGCGGATGGTGTTCAGTGCCTGTACGCCGCACCAGTCGAATTCTACGGATGAACCGATACGGTAAGCACCTGAACCAAGTACGACGATACTCTTGTGGTCGCCCAGGTAGTGTACATCGTTGGCCACACCGCTGTATGTCAGATACAGGTAGTTGGTTTGAGCAGGGTATTCAGCAGCCAGTGTATCGATTTGTTTTACAACCGGGACGATACCTACGCTCTTACGGTGCTTGCGGATGTCGAGGATGGCTTCTTCCATGTCGCCTTCGTAACCGATGGCACGTGCCACCTGGAAGTCGGAGAATCCCTGACGTTTGGCTTTATAAAGGAGTTCATTCGGAAGCTGTGACAGCAGTTTGTGGTTGTTGCCCCATTCGTGCAGTTCTTTGGAAGTCTGCATGATGTTCATCAGCTTGTCGAGGAACCATTTGTCAATCTTGGTAAGGTTGTGAATCTGGTCTACGGTATAGCCGGCGCGCATGGCCTTTGAGATGACGAAGATACGCTTATCGGTCGGTTCACGCAGGGCCTTGTCTACATCGGCAATCTGGAGTTCCTTGTTTTCTACGAAACCGTGCATGCCTTGACCAATCATACGCAGACCTTTTTGGATGGCTTCTTCAAAAGTACGTCCGATGGCCATGACTTCACCTACTGACTTCATGCTGGAACCCAGTTCGCGGTCTACGCCGTGGAATTTACCCAAATCCCAGCGTGGTATCTTACATACCACGTAGTCCAGTGCCGGTTCGAAGAAGGCTGAAGTGGTCTTTGTTACCGAGTTCTTCAAATCGAACAATCCGTAACCCAGACCCAGTTTGGCAGCTACGAAAGCCAACGGATAACCGGTTGCTTTAGAGGCCAAGGCAGAAGAACGGCTCAGACGGGCGTTTACTTCGATGACACGGTAATCTTCTGATTCCGGGTCGAAAGCGTACTGTACGTTACATTCACCCACGATACCGATGTGGCGGATGATGCGGATGGCCAGTTCACGAAGTTTATGGTATTCGCTGTTGGTCAGTGTTTGTGAAGGTGCGATAACGATACTTTCACCGGTGTGGATACCCAGCGGGTCGAAGTTTTCCATGTTGCAGACCGTGATACAGTTGTCGAAGCGGTCGCGTACTACTTCGTATTCCACTTCCTTCCAGCCTTTCAAGCTCTTTTCTACCAATACCTGCGGAGAGAAAGAGAATGCTTTTTCGGCCAGCACGTTCAGTTCTTCTTCGTTGTCGCAGAAGCCGGAACCCAGACCTCCCAGTGCGTATGCTGCACGGATAATGACCGGATAACCCAGTTCCTTGGCAGCGCGACGGGCATCTTCGATGTTTTCTACCGCTTCACTCTTGATGGTCTTTACATTGATTTCATCCAGTTTCTCTACGAACAGCTCACGGTCTTCTGTATCCATGATGGCCTGTACCGGAGTACCGAGTACGCGGGCATTGTATTTTTCGAATACACCTGCCTTGTAGAGAGCCACACCGCAGTTCAGGGCTGTCTGTCCACCGAATGACAGCAATACACCGTCGGGACGTTCCTTGGCGATGACTTTCTCTACGAAATAAGGAGTGACGGGCAAGAAGTAGATTTTGTCGGCCACGCCTTCTGAGGTCTGCACAGTGGCAATGTTGGGGTTAATCAGGATGGTTTCGATACCTTCTTCCTTCAAGGCTTTCAGGGCCTGTGAACCGGAATAGTCGAATTCGCCTGCTTCACCGATTTTCAGGGCTCCTGAACCTAACAGCAATACTTTCTTTATGTTATCTTTCATTGTTTTCTTCGTTTTTAATGGATTACAGCAACTTTACAAACTCGTCGAACAGGAATTCGGTATCTGTCGGACCGCTGGCAGCTTCGGGATGGAACTGTGCCGAGAACCAAGGGTTCTTCTTGTGGCGGATTCCTTCGTTGGATCCGTCGTTCATGTTGATGAAGAGCGGTTCCCAGTCGGCTCCCAGGGTGTTGTTGTCCACTGCATAACCGTGATTCTGTGAGGTGATGAAGCATTTGTCTGTACCTACCAGACGTACCGGCTGGTTGTGGCTGCGGTGACCGTACTTCAGCTTGTAGATTTTAGCGCCACCAGCCTTTGAAAGCAGCTGGTTACCCATACAGATTCCGAAGATAGGGAGTTTCTCGTTCTGCATGGCCTTGCGGATGTTTTGTACGGCAGCGTCGCAAGTGTCAGGGTCGCCCGGACCGTTGGAGATGAACAGACCGTCGAATTGCAGTGAGTTGAAGTCGTAGTCCCAAGGCACGCGTATCACTTCCACGTCGCGCTTGAGCAGGCAACGGATGATGTTGGATTTCACACCGCAGTCTACGAGTACTACTTTCTTCTTGCCTTCGCCTTCGTTGTAACGGATGGTTTCTTTGCAGGAAACCTTATCTACATAATTTACGCCGGCATAGGTAGCTTCTGGGATATTGTTCGGCTCATCGTCGAATACAATTTTTCCCATCATTACGCCGTGTTCACGCAGCACCTTGGTCAGTTCGCGTGTGTCGATACCCGTGATGCCCGGAATTTGTTCACGCTTCAGCCAGTCGGCCAGGCTTTCTACTGCATTCCAGTGTGAATACTTCTCGCTGTAGTCGCTTACAATAATCGCTTCGGCATGGATTTTTTCGCTTTCCATGAAAGTGGGCAGTCCGTTTGCTTCGAATGTGAACGGAGGCACGCCGTAGTTACCGACCAGCGGATAGGTCAGTGTCATTAACTGACCGGCATACGAAGGGTCGGTCAAGCTCTCGGGATATCCGGTCATTGCAGTGTTGAATACCACTTCACCGGCTACCGGTTTCTCATAGCCGAACGACTTGCCGTGAAAGCGGCTCCCGTCGTCGAGGATCAATGTTACATTTCTCATCACCTTATTCAAATAATCTTTTATATCTTGTGTCTATTCTTTTATCTCCGCATATACGAAAAAACGCCCGAATTTGCCGAAAAGCAATTCCGGGTGTAAAATATAAAGGGAAACTCAAATATTCAGGAAACAAATGACATGAGGGAAAAAGAGAATGGCTTCCGGCATTCATCCAGCCCGCCGGAATTCCGAATATGTGTGTATTATTCTTTCTATGTCTTAACCAGTAATCCATCAAACTCTTTTGTCACGTCATAATTCGGAGTGCAAATATACACATTTCTGTTCAAATGAAAAGGGGGATTGCCGAAAGTTTTTCCAAAAATCTTTCTTTTTCTTCTCTTTATTTATTTTCCTTGTCATTTTTTGCTTTTCTTATTTCCAGGATAAGGGGAGCAATTCATTCAGCCATTGGCTCTTTTTGCGGGTAAAAGTGTGGAACCGTTGGGTTGAAAGGGGGGATATACGACGCAGCATTGAGGTGTCAAATCTTCTCTATAGGCTGTGAGGAGAGGGTATGTGGATAGAAAAAATGCAGTTTCCTTGAAAAAAAATACGTTTTTGTTTGGCAAGTTTCAGGAAAACTGTAATTTTGCAACCGTTTTCAACGAGACATGTTGCCGAAATAACTCAGTTGGTAGAGTAACTCATTCGTAATGAGTAAGTCGCGGGTTCGAGTCCCGCTTTCGGCTCCGACTTAAAACCGCTTATTACATTGTGAATTAGGCGGTTTTTCTATTTTCTACAGCTTATTACGATGATTAAAAAAAAGGATTTGGATTGTAAATTTACAATTCTGTGAGTATCCCTGGAGTATCCTTAAATTTTTTAATCATTATGGCAACTCTATCACTTACCATTTTCAAGGCAAAAGCATTAAAAGACGGAAGACATAAGATAAGAATTGCACTCCGTCACAAGCATGAAACAACATATATCGTCACACGATTCATTATTTCAGAGAACCAGTTTAAGAACGGTCAGGTCGTGAAGCATCCAGAGGCATCTGCGATAAACCGGAAACTTAGGAACATCCTTGATGACCTTCAAGAGAAACTGGACTCAATAAAACATCTTGAACTTTATTCCTGCCGGCAAATTAAAGAAATCATTTCTACAGATAATCTTTCCGATGAGCAAACCTTTTCATCAGCATGTAGCAATTTTGTAGACTATCTCAAGTCTGAGGGAAGAGATTCATACGCATTATCTATTGAAAGGGTGGGGAGGTATTTTCGTGACTTTGCAAGAGGGGACATACTTCTCTCTGATTTAACCCCGTCATTAGTTCAGAATTTTGCCGCATTCATACGGAAACGGAAAGTGACTGAAACTACAGTTAACACAATGCTTGCCCAAATGAAATCTGTCGTCAATAGAGCGATAAGAGAGTGGAATATATCTTACGATATACATCCTTTTGTAACGACTAGAATATCTGCAGCCCCTATCAGGAAGCTTGATCTGACAGTACAGAATTTTAACAAGATTCGTGAATCTTCACCAGAAAAGAGAAAGCTGATTATGGCACGTGACCTTTTTTGCCTTTCTTTTTACTTGGGAGGGATGAATCTTATAGACATTATGCAAACTGACTTTAGAAAAGACGTATTGGAATATTCACGCTCAAAGACTAAAGGACGAATGCAGTCGGATAATGTAATCACATTTACAATACCGTCTCAAGCAAGAGAGATAATATGCAGATGGATGGATAAACGGACGGGAAAGCTCGACTTTGGGTATAAATTCACATATCACAACTTTTCTCAGTATGTTACGTATTCTCTTGGAGATTTGGCTGAAGAGTTAAATATTGATGAACGTGTTACATTTTATTCGGCCCGCAAGTCTTTCGCCCAGTACGCCTCTGAAATAGGCATTCCTGACGGAATAATAGACTACTGCTTAGGCCATTCGGACAAATCAAAGGGAGTTATCCGATACTACACCAAAGTCCTTCAGAAACAGGCGGATATGGCCATATCTCGCGTGATTGATTACGTGGACAACCCAGAAAAGTACAAAGAATATATCGAACTCCGTTCTGATATTATGATGATGAGAGGGTAATGGAAAAGCCCCTTCCGGATATTAATCTGGTCGGGGCTTCGGCTTGCAATGAAAGCAAACTTCTCTACACTGCAAAGATGTATATAATTTCCGAGAAAAGTTGTATATAATTATGAGAAAATATTGTATATCAGAATTGCCATAAATTATAATTGACCGTTACAGCCAATACCGGAGTGAGTCCGTTCTTTCCTACACCATAGCCAGCAGATAGACCGATTCCCCATCGTTTGGGCTTTTGCGTTATGTCACGGTAAATGTATTCAGTCTGGTAGATTGTACGCGGATAAACCCTAATTTCATCAAGGCGTGGTGCTACACCGCTAACTTTTGCGTAGTAGTTGCTATCCTGGTACTCTTTGTATTCACGCAAATGATAGCAGGTGTCGCTCACATGGATTGTGTCTGAGTTATCAATCCATGCAAGATAAGGCTGCGGAGACAGAATATACATTGTATCCACTTGTATTTTTCTGACCGTATTGGTTATAGTGATAGTATCCGAATCCTTATTAATGTTACTCGCGTCATTCCTACGGCTTATGATAAGTAACAGAGCCAAAGCAGCAATAATTAAGTAATACAATAGTTTCATGGCTTCACAACGATTTCAGGGATAAAAGGATATTCTGCACGCACATCAAAGCACGGACACATCTTTGTCCATTCGTTTGACTCTACGATTCCATCCCCGTCTAAGTCAGGAGATGTGTCACGATGACCCAACACTTCCACAATCTGGTACTTTGCACATAATTCTTTAATCAGCTTGGCCAAAGCTTTCTTCTGCGCTGGCGTTCGGGTGTCGGCTGCCTTTCCGTTTGCATCAAGTCCACCAATGTAGCAGATACCGATGCTGTGTTTATTGTAGCTTACACCGGAGAATCCCTTGCTGTTACAGTGAGCGCCGTCTATAGTCAGACTGCGGCCAACCTCTACCGTACCATCCAGCCTTACTACGTAGTTGTACCCGATACACTGAAATCCACGGGATACGTGCATCTGATTAATCTCCTTTTTACCAATGTCCAGCCCAGCACGTGTGGCTGAACAGTGAATTATTATTGAATCTATTTTGTTCATAATGAAATTACGTCTATATTTGTGGAGTCCTATCATTTGGAGGACGGTTAATAAAAATTTTATTACAAGGAGTGCAGTGGCACTCCTATTTTATTTTTTGTCCTTTGTCACCTCCTCCAATATTTCACCTGCTGTACTATACTTCTTTTTGATATAACCGACCAGCAGCCGCTTAATGGAAACCTTGTTCTTGATGCCATGGATAACGCAGATGTGCTCCATGATGCTGTCGAATTCAAATACGATTGCCAATCCAAGCCCGCACATGGCGGAGATGGTATAGGAGCAGATGCCAACTGGCTGGAGGATGGCAAGCCCCAGCATGAAGCCAAGCACCAGGTACGAATTGTACTCGATAAACTTGCACATCGTTCTCCGGCCCGCACGGGAGAACCGAAAGTCCTCGCCTCGCTTCACCACGCTGTCGATGATGCCAAGCACGAAGTCGGCCACAATCATGACGATGATGAATACCAGCATCCAGCGAAGCTCGAAAACTACCTCCTTGATTTCTCCGACAAAGGAGTAAGCCCCGGCAACGGCCAGTTGCGGGGCTATAGTGTTCAGCAGCTTCTCCATTACTCCTTCTTTACTTTACCACCGAACAACTTGGCCAGCCATTCGCTTGTTACAACCGACACGATTCCAGTCGAAGCCAGGGCTACGAACAACGAGTCAATTACCACAACCCATATACTTGCGTCTGCCGGAGGAAAGCCGAGATTCATCCACCACGAAAATAAGGTCACGATTACACCTACTACGGCAGTCACCCACATAGACACCCACTTGTTCATAGGGTTGCTAAGCTTCGAAGCGATAAATCCCACTACGGCAGGAACCACGACAGTAACAAGTCCGGTAAAGCTGGCAAATCCGGTCAGGAACTCCGGAACAGAAGGTTCTACACTAACGGAAGTTTCCGCGAAAACACTCACTACGCACATCAACAGTGCAACACACATGAAAACGAATCTTTTCATCTTACTAAGGTTTTAGATTAAACAAAAAATGCCCACAAGCGCATCCCAACTTAATGGAACACGCTCATGGGCGTAACTACTATTTCACACACAAAACTACTCATTTACCATCCTTTTCCAGCGAAGGTAAACAAGTTAAAAACGAACAAAGAATAAAAGGTTTCAAAAAGGCTGACAGCTCTTGTCAGTATATTTTAGGTATATCACATGAAATCTACCGATTCTCTACCGAGCGACAAAATTTGGCTGAAAATCGAGCCGTTTTTTCCGGGTCTTGACTGCCTTCAAATCGCGTAAAATTGTTGATGAAAGAACCTCTGAATATATCTCCGTAGTCTTCACAGAAGTATGACCGAGCAGCTTCTGTACTGTGGTAATCGGAACGCCTTGATGAATGAGTAATGTAGCACATGTATGACGGGCCGTGTGGTAGGTTATGTGCTTCCTGATACGTGCCATCCCGGCTATATGGGAAAGATATTTATTGACATCTGAGTTGCATCCTAAATCGGCAAATTTTTCGATACTGTAGCGGTCTAGTATCGTAAGTGCCTTTCCCTCGAATAGAAGATGCAGCGGAAGTCGTAGTTCAATTCCGGTCTTGATGGATTTGAAATGAAGCCACCGCTTGCCGTTTACCCGAATAAAGTTTTCCGGAGCCAGCTGACAGAAGTCGGAGAATCGCAAACCTACATAGCAACAGAACAAGAACGCATCCAGCACGTGACGTAGTTTCTTATCTTCTACTTCCAGGTTCTCCAGCTTTCGTAGTTCATCTGGAGTCAAGAACTCGTGCCGTCCTTTCTCCTGCTTGATTTTGAACTTCCGAAAAGGATAAGCGTCTGCATGGATATACCCTTGATTTATCGCTTCATTAACCAAAGTACGAAGCTGCCGAAGGTGTTTGGCTACCGTATTAACACCATTTCCTTTTTCCCGAAGATAGGTCTCAAAGTCCTTTAAGAAGCTATACGTTATGTCTTTGAAGTCCAACCCCGGTCGGAACTCCTTCAGGACATTTATTGTCGTTATAAGGTTATCTTTTGTACTTTGTCTACGGTCTGAATGCTTTACGTATTCCTTAGCAAATACGGTGAAGGTAACATTGATAGGAGTGTTTTTCTTTATCGCATCACGAAGTAAAGCTAAAGTAGGCTGTATTCCTCTTTTCCAGAACGAAAGTTCTATAGCTTGGAGATGAAGGATATACTCAAACAACATTGCGTTAAGGTCGTTAGCCTGCGTATGATTGCAAACTTGTGCTGTCTGCTTGTCCCAGTGCTCTGGCCGCAAATAAACATTTGTCTTGAAGTAGATTTTACGTTGATTCAATGATGCTTCTACCTGCACGAGTGCTGTTCCTTGCTTGTTGAGCTGCTTTTTACGGTTGTATACAAGGCGGTATCTTATTTTTTCCATTTTTCGTCCGAAGATACATTGTTTGTATTGTTCTAACAAATCTGCACCCGTGGGAGGACTGATAGGGTTAGCAACAAACGATAAAGATGGATTAATGAGCAGATATTATGCAATTAGAAGATTAGTTGCAGAGGCAGGAAGTGGCAGATATTTTATGTTTAAATTATCTGGTTACAGAGCCTATGGAACATTTGAATTTATAGCTAACACTGATGATGGAAGAATGTTATTGTGTACTGTCACTTTTTCTGGGTATACCGGAAATCCGATTAAACCTGCATTAATTAAGAATAAAGAGTTCTATGGTCATTTAAAATTTTATAGAAAAGAGGGTGAAAACAATACAATCTATTTTCAGCTGTTTACAGGTTCAAATGCGACATCATTATTCATTAGGTGTTTGACCGCAAATAATTATGTGTCCGATGTAGAATCATCCGATGAGCCAGCAGAATCATTGATTGAAATTCCTATGTCATGAATGGTCACGAAGTAAGTTTCGTGACCAGTAAGTATAATTATCCTATTGATAGTTTTTCTTCTTCAAGTAAGTTTAAATCGCTTGTAATTGCAGAACTAACACTAATCGTATTATAATCATCCGATATAACCTTGATAGAAAAGCGAGTGGAATATTGATAAATGTTTGGTATATATATATCTTGTCCTCTCTTATAAATTTTTATTTTAGAATAATCAGGTCCTTCCATTATTTTCCAGACTGTGATATTAGGGTTTCCTGAATCAAAAGATGTGTGTAACAAAATAATATTAGGTTGGTCCGTATTCCACGATGGTCCATTTGCTATTATAATTTCAATATCTGCGCCTCTATTGATATTTTTAATCGCAATAGTAGTATTTGGACCTGTTAATTCATTACAGCCCAGGAATAAAAATTTATTTGTAGGCAAAAGTCCATTTTTATTGCTTGTTACTGTTCCAATCAGTCCTCCCACGAGGGGCCCGTGGGAGGACTACTTTCAAGTTTGAAGATATATCCGTTCATGGATAAAGGAAAGGCATCAGAAGTAAACTCTAATAACAGTTTAAAAATTTTGGACTCTGGTTATTATTATGTTTCCGGGAGTAAAGATAGAATTACACCTGAAATGGAATATCCTTCTTTTAATGGAGGTTACGTATATGGGGTATTATGTGTTAAGTATGCAAAACCAGACTTGATAGAACAAACGCTATCAACGACTAACGGAGAATTTTTCTTTAGGTGTGATACGTATGCACAATTTCAATCCAAAATCGTACCATGGAGAAAAATATACTAAATCTGGCCCGTGGGAGGACTACTGCCAGTTGCTACTTTAACGCAAAAAGGGCTTATGGATTCTTATCACACAAGGTCTATAGGAGATGGTTTTGTCGTAAATATCCAATCTGGTATTAAGGGTAAATATGTAAAGATATTGACGATAAATAATTATAACGGAACGATTGCATTTATTGAAATGTGTTCCTATGGTGATAGTTCATATTTTTATGTAGCATTAAGCCTTGGTAATGGTACGCAAACTAAAATAGCGTTCAGGTCTGGTAAAATTCTTTTCGGTGCATTGTCTGGATTCAGATTTTATGTTGTCGGCCTATCTGTATATATGTTTGTTCCATCAACATCAAAAGATTGTTATGTTTACGTGGCTAATAGGCAGGGAACAGTACATGATGGTAAGGATATATCTGATTCAATTGATACATCTACGGAAATATCAATATCCTAAAATTGTACTTCTTTAGCCCCTTCTGGAATCTCACTAACAAGAGAAGCTGATTTGATAAATCTTTTGTCGCTTGCCCCCATACATTTTGCTGTTACAAACACAAAAGAGTTAACTTTGACATAAATATCTATACCATCAGAATTTGTGATATAGGATATACCTTTCAAATAATAACCTTTTCTGACAGCATCTGCAACTATGCCTCCCTGATAACCAGTCACAAAGACAACTGCTTGTCCACCTGATTCATGATTTTTTATGACCGTGATGCACATTGAGAATCCAATATTTGACGGCAAAGTGTATTTTACGACATTGTCTGCATCATTATAATGAATAGTCATACTTCTAAATGCCGGCATCAAGCCATCCTGATTAGTAGTAGCCAGACCTATAAGTCCTCCCACAACTGTTGCAAGGGATGAAATTCCCTGCTTTGCCGAGTTCCCATTTTTGTCGATTACACGCACATAAGCCGGGGCGGTTGTCTCACTGAAAGCGGTCTCCATCTTGTCGCTCCCGGTTGAGGTTGCAGCTACAGCCATGGGTACATTATTGGCTGGCAAAACCGTTCGCTCAGACAGACCGTCTGCAATACGCATTGCTATGCTGTCTGTCAACTGTTCCATGCTGACAATACCTAATTCGTTACCATCTGAATCTAATGCCTTGAATCCGGCTACTTTTGTTAAATCTACTGTTTCCATATTATTCGTTTTATTTATTGTTGTTTTATCATACTATACCAGCTCTTGATTGAATACAGCTTAATGATATTATTGACCATTGTGTACCTATAACTTCATCATACATACTCAGATTGGGAGTTCCAACCAGTTCAATAACACCTCCAGCAAAGTATATTTCATTATAACTATATCGGCCTTCGTATTCTCCTTCAATTGGGAAACCTAATATTGGCAATTTATCTTCTGATTTACATGTAGATAAAATTGTACTTCTTGAAAACATAGTTGTTTTGTCGCATATTATAACTCTCGATCCTATAAATTTTTTATCAGATGGTAGTATTATTGCACCACCCATAATATTTAAGTCTGTATTAAGTTTATAATAATAAACTTCGTCCACATATTTCTCTGTAGTTTGTTCTGCATCGGATTCTTCCAATTTCTTAAAGCCCGTTTTAATATACCCTTCGAATGTACCTGATTTTGCGACAATCTCACCTTCTACATGAGCTTTTGTTGCCCATGTCTCTCCATTCTCATCGACTCTGAATGGTGCATCGTCTGGAGTTTCACTTCCGGCCCAGATTCGTATCTTTTTTCCAGTCTCGCTGCCTGACAAACCTGCGGTAACAGTTCCATTTGATTTCTGTATGGCTAGCTGGTTCCCGGACAAAAAGTTAATTTTCGCATTCTTAGCGATAATCAATGAAGTAAATATCGCTCCTACGTTGGTATCAAACTTATCCCAGTATTCCGTATTGGTATAAGTAATTGAAGACGATGAAACATGTGTCTTCTTGCACTGGTATGCGTCCCATCCGGTCGTTGTACTGTCATTACGAACCAATACTACGTCAATATATCTTACCCCTGTATTAGTTGTCAGTGCGCTGTCATTACGATACTGTACACCGATAGCCCATTCAGAATCTCTTACAACACAGCCCTGCAGTCCTTGTTTACCGTAAGTATGCACTGGAGCAGGATCACTCCACTCACTCCAAATACCAGCAGAACTACGCTTCCGTTCGCATCTCCATTCATAAGGATAACTTTCTGACACACCTTGTGAAGTGGATGTCCAACCTGAAGGTACATAACCCTCAGACTGTGAAGTGGCAGGAGTGGACGGAGCAGATTGTGATGCCGTGCGCTGGTAGATGTATTCGTATGTCACCGCATCCTTACCGTCAGCACCATTCTCTACTATGAGTTCATACTCGTCTGTGTTCGCCTCTCCTGTGAGGATGTACCCACCGTCAGACGTCATAATGCGGTTCCCGTAGCTGTCAAGCACCGTCCATAACGGAGGGTTTGAAGTTTGAACTTTAGAAATGAAAGTCTTCCCACCCATTGTGACCAGCGTCATTTCATCTACGGTTAAGCCTGTACGCCATCTTCCGCCATCCTTTATATTTTTACCGGATTTGACCTGCAACTTCCATGTTGGATCATCTTGGGAAGGTATGGTATTAGTTCCATCCTTAGATATACATATCCACAATTCACCTTCATAGCTCACACGGTCGTAGTATGCGGCAAAGTCGCCAGGTGACCAGTCCGTGCGGTCGTTTGCAACCATCACTTCTGTTCCATCCTCTCTAATCTGAGTAACTGTTCCAGTGAAGTATAATGAGTTTCCGTAAAAGGCATATCCCGTTGCATTGATGCCGAAGATGTTCAGGTTACTAAGGTCACCGTACTGTAAGGCTATGTTCCGTTTCCCTATTTCCCAATCGTTCTGTTTCCATAACATACGCGTGTAGGTACGGGTCTCATACACGGAAGTCTGTCTCTTTTCGTTCGTAAAGTTACCCCGGCATGAAAATTTCATCTGCGGCTGCGGATGTACGTTGTATCCGTCACGAAGCACATAACGGAAAGTCTTTTTGTCCTTATCCTGAATTTCCGTGATACTCCAGTAGACGGTTGTGAATCCAGCAAAATTGAAGTTACCGATACCGTCGTCACTGTCTTCTGTCGCATCGCGCTCATCGCCAAAATGCCAGATACCCATATTCATGTCGTCTACGGCAATAGCACCTATTTCACCATCCTCCAGCTTCAATGTAGCCGTACCGGAAGATAACAGGTTGCCTTCCGCATCTGTATCAGGAGTGACAGATTCAATCACACCGGCACCAGGTGAACGCCACTTGTCACCTATAACTATGTCCACCCGATTATATACAAGTAACGGAACAATAAGATCTTCCCATACTTTCAGGCTTCGCATTTCGCCACGGCCATCTTCACCTATTTTTGCTCCAAATCCTGTCAGTCCTTCAGCGAAGCCATCCTTACCGAAAACTGCACCTTCACTGAATAATTGCGTCTGCAAGAATGTAAGCACTCCTATAACGGTGTCATTGAACTTTTTGGATACAAATTCCGCACGTGAACGGAGTGAAGAAAACACATTGCTGTCAGAAGGTGCAGTCGAGTCGTTTACTTTAATTACATACACGCCGCTACCTCCACCTGTATAAGTCTGTCCTTTATATGTGAGTGAATCCACCTTATCCTCAATCTCTCCAATTCGCGAGTAAGGCATGCTTTCTCCAATCGTATAGACTGGAGAATCCCAAGGAATATCAAGATTCATTTCCCATCCTAAAACACGTGAATTACGTCCACTTTCGAAATAGGTGTCATCAACGAGGTTGATTCTTTGACCAAACTCAAATGTTCGTGAGACTAAATCCTCTTTTACCCATGAACTTCTAAGAGTAGTAGGGTAGGTGCCATCATCTTTATTTACTTTATCAGCATACTTCAGTGCTTTCTCTTTCAGTTCTTGCTCGGCTTCTGGAATATATTGGTCGGAAACGAGTTGGATGTCAAATCCGGATAAGATATATTTGTCTCCATCAACCGGAAACATAATCTCATCAGGAAGCATTCGCCCATAGTCATCATTCCTGACAATCTCCCAAAGCTGCTCGCCGCGAGTCTCGTCCTTCGGGGTGGGATTGAAGATGACTCCGAATTCCATGCCGTTCAGCTTTCCGGACTGGAATCTGATTTTCAGTTCTTGGCCTTCGAGGATATACTCTTCCTTGAACTCAAGCCCGGTGTCCTTGTAGCGGTAGTAAGTGACGGTTTCTTTTGTACTGTCCTCATTCTCCACTTCTTCAGTGCGTGTGTGTACATCGGATAAAGTACCTACCCGTCTGGGATAGACATCATTGAACACCACTACGTCCTCAATGGCCTCTTCTTGCGACATCCCTTCGTATGCGTCAATATAGGGAGTATCGGCCGGAAGCATAAGCCGTTTCTGGACTACACCGTTCACAACGGCCTGCTCGTCGGTCGGACGGTAGTTCGTGGGGATATTCTTTGTTGAACCAAACGCATAGATGCGGGTGGCATAAGTGCCCTGACTTTCGCTGCGGGTGATGCTCGACGCTTCGACATCACGCTCGATTTTAACGGCATCTCCGAACTCATTTCGCCCAAAATGAATCACGTTGTCCGTTATCCAGCAATCACAGTCCCACTTATCCTCACCCGCCATAGAAAACAAAGCATCCAACAGGTTCATGTTGTCGTAGGTCATCGCCACTGCCTTATTCTCTACAGTATCGTCTATGCTGAATGTGAAATCTGTCCCTCGGTAGGTATATCCCAACGCTTTCAGGTTGCGGAGGAAAACACCTAACTGCACGTCGAGAGCTGCTGTTAGCGACCATGACGCTTCGCTGCCTGCATGTTCCGGGGTATATTTGAAAACCTTGTTTTTCCACTTCCAGTAGTAGGCATCCAATCTTAATTCGTAATCATATCCACCAGTAGAAGTGTTGTAGGTTGGTTTCTGAATGTCGGTAATCTCGTAGATTTTAGCCAGCTTTCCGCCAAGCGATTCATCCAACGCTCCAGCTAGGTCAACATAATCACCAATTTTGAACGGAATGGGAGAGGACACCGAGAAGGGAAGGATTATATAATCCTCTTTCATCAGTGTAAACTTTCCCTTCGCTCCTTTGCTGATAGGGGTAGAGAACCTTGTCTTTCCCGATATGTCCTTAATTTCAATCATATCCCCAAAGTTCATAAATAGAAAATGGAAGCCCTAAAAATCCGGACTTCCATTTGAAACAATAAAGGAAATGTTTGTTATTCGCTTCTGTCCATGGGATTCGGTTCGCAAAACTTACTTGAAACCTTACCGAAACACCTGTCAATACTTAACCCGTAAGAGATGCTTTTCCCCAGGTAAACCAGTTTGTAGACTTCGCTCCCAAGAGCGGGGATTTTGATGTTTACGGCACCTTTTTCCAGTTCTGACTGAAAGGCTTTCTTCTTTGTCCGATAGTCACCTTCTGAGTCTCCTTCTATGGTGAACTGGAGAGTGATTTCACGCGATGCTACTTTTGCATTGTCGGTTATTATTCGCTTCCCGTGCTCCAGACGGCTCTCATCTTCGATGTAGTCTTTCATCTGGTTGAATCCGTCGATAGCATCGAGAAAACCGTCACCCATGCGGACACCCCATGTGCTCCAGGCATCCTTCCCGTTAATAAATAAATCTCCTGTCATAGTCTTGCTGTATTACGTTTCACTTCGGCAATGTCGGCCTGCATCTGTTTGATAGGCTTGACAATTTCGCCTGTGTTCTCTCTGATTTGCTGTAACTCCAAATAGGAGTTGGCCAGGATGGTACGTGTCTCGTCGGCAATGTTGTACAGACCGGTTACTTGTGATGTCAAGGAACCGATGGAGCCTCGCAGTTCGGTAATAGCTATCGTTTGCTGCTGTTCTGCCGTCTCAATACGAAGATTGGACTCATATACGGCAGTAAACCGTCCGCTCAGCTCTCCGGCATCCTCGTGCGTCATTTCCGTACCAAATCCACGGCTGGAAGCCGACTGCTGTTCCTTTTCCTGACCGGACTTGTCGTATCCGGTAGCAGCTGCAATCTGGTCTCTCATTGAAAGCCCCTTGTTTACGATTTCATCCCATTTTTCCTGTAGTGCCTCAATGTCAGCTTCATCAAGTCCCTCTGCGTTTACTTCATATACCCTTGTCCCTCTTTTATGGCTTTTGAGTTTCTTATACCCTTTCATCCTTTCTCCGAATTCCGTATACCAGGCTTCAATATCATCGGAAAGCGCAGAACCTATACGGTCGGTCAATACAGCCCTCATCATATATTCTGAGAAGTTATTCGCAAAATCTTCCGCAGATGCGTCCATATCCATGAGCGTATCAATAAAACTGTCATACATTGAATCAAAGCTTATTCCGGTAATTTTCTCATACAGCCCGTCTTCAAGTTCATCCAGCTTCCCGGCAAGGTCTGCATATTCTCCAAGCGCATCAACGACACCATTCCCGTATCCTCCCTTGCCGGAATCGGCCATTTTCTGCCACAGGTCGACATTCTGCCGCAATAAATCCATCTGTTCCGATGACATCTGCCATAAGGAATCCGTTCCCGTGAACTCTGCCATTACATTGTCCCGAATCCACTTTATATCACTTTCCGACCACCCCATGTAATAAGACCAGCTATGATGTGCGCTGTGATAACTGGCATTAGCCTGTGCTTTTCTTAGCACGTTGTCATTGTATTCCTTCTGGTAGGCGATGGCTTTGTTATACTCTGATACGGCATCAATAGTTCCCTTACTGTTCTTCATTTCTTCTGTAAGGGATTCGATGGCAGACTGCAACTTTTCGTTTCTGTCTGTGAGTCTGTTGATAGTATCCTGCACCTCTTTTTCGTTTCCTCCAATACCGAAGAGTTTACTGAATCCTCCGAAAGTCAGGGTATCCCATATTCCACCGACAGACTTGAAGACACCGCTGAATATGTTGCCTATGAAACCATCCAACCCCTGTGTCCCGATGGCATCTAAAAGAGAAAATGCAGCTCCAATTATACCTCCAAGTTTCTCGCTCTCTTCTGCAAATATGTCTACTATATTTCCGGCCAAATCACCGACCTGAGAGAGGGAAATTTCAGAGTTTGAACCAAGCTGGGTAATGACGTTCGACAATGTGACAAGGTTGCTTGTCGTTTTATCTGTCGACTTTTGTACATTGACCTGAGCGTTCTGCTGTCTTTTCTGGGCATCATTCAGTTTCTTCGTGGCAGCTTCCTTCTGTTCATCTGTTCCGCTTCTCATGGCTTCGTTGTATTCCTCCTGAGCTTGTGACAGCTCTTCCTGTGCCTTGGCCAATTCGCTTAACTGTTCGGGTAGGTCGGCCAGCAATCCTCCTTTGTCGATAAGAGTTGACTGGATGTTACTTAACGCCTCGTCAATGACCTTCTTCTGGTCAACGGCCATGTTCTTGTATTCTTCGGAGTTCTTGAAGTCCCTAAGCTGCTGCTTTACCTTGTTCAAGGATTCTTTGGATACCTTGTCCAAGTCACCGAAGATAAGTTCCCAATTGATTCCCTGTTTCAGCTTCTCAAGATCAAGAGAGGAGAGGGCTTTATCCATTTCTTTCTGGAGTATGTCCTTGTCTCCCTGAGTAGCAGCCTCCGAGATTTTACGGGTGTACTCGGCTATGATTGCATCACGTTTCTGCATAAATGTACCATAGCTTTTCAGGTAGCGTTCATTAGCCTCGATTGCAGCCTGATTTTCGGCTTTCGTAATTTCGGCCAGCCCTTTTTCACGTGACTGCATGGCATTAGACGCACGACTTCCTAATACTTCCCGCTGTTCAGACGTAAGCTTTCCTCCTTGCGCATCTTCCCATTTTTTGCGCTGTTTCCTAATTTCATCGATTTCTCGCTGGTAATCCAGCTCAATCTGTCTGCGCTTCTTTTCAGAACCTTCTTCCATCAGGTTGATTTCTTCCTGCTGATTGGTCCTGCGAAGCTGAAGGAGTTCTTCTGCAACCTGTTGCTGCTCTTTCTTTTGTCGCTCGACATCTTTGTTGATAATTGTTCTGTAATCAAAAATTCCTCCTTTTTTTATTTCATTTAAATACGTGTTTTGTGCTTCTTCTGCATTTTTTAACGCATTACTTTTCTCATTCTCCGCTTGTGCTAATGCAGCATTATACGCAAGCTCTGCAGGATCACTTCCATATTGATTCTTTTTACCTCCACCAAAGAATTGATAGACTTTTCCACCAGCTCCCCAAGTTGGTCTATATGATTCAATTCCATTAGCTTTTATATCTCTAATTTTTTGTTCTGCTTCTATTGCTTTTTGTATGTAAGACTGTGCTTTGGCTTGAGCAAATAAAGAATTAATATAAGCGTCTCCTTTATTAATCAAAACATCATACCATTGCGCCAAATTGTTATAAGCGCCAAATATTGAGCCATATTTTGAATTTAATTCATCTATTTTTTGTTTCTCCTGTTCTTTTGTGCCATTGAATTTTTCTATTGAAGAAATAATTCCATTAAGCTCCATTCTCGTTTTGATTTGAGTCGCATAAGCATATTTCTCTATCTCATTCAACTCTATCATCGTTTTTTTCATTTTTTCCGCGGCTGACTCTCCAACCATAATCCTCTTAGCCCATTCCCAAACCTTATCTCCGTGAACCGTAAGTAAAGTAATACCTACCATTAGTGCAGATTGCCAGCTAAATAATGATGACACAACTTGTTTCCAAACAGGAACACCTTTCTGTCCGGAGACTTTTAATTCTTCATTGGCTGCTTTTGCACGCTTAATTTCATCTGTCAGAATAGGCAGGTTATTTGAAATAGCCAAGAAAAACATATTTAATCCCATCGCAGCGGATGGCAATTCTCTCACAATCTGCTGGACGGACATATTCAAGCCGTTATATCCTTTAGCGTAATTCCCAACATTCCTTTGGTGATTCCCTATTGTAGCATCTAGTTCCTTAATTTTCGCATCTGCCTGCTGAATAGATGCAAGCAATTCCTTTCCAAATGGTGAATTACGTTCTTCCTCTGTCAATTCACGATAAGCTATTCTCATACGTGATAACGACTGAGAAAGCCCGTTCATTGAAGTTGTTGCGGAATTATCTAATTTGACATTATTCATTAATGTCTGCCGTACATCAGACAAAGCCGCTTTGTGTGTCAGTAATGAGTTGTTGAGTTGTTCTAATCGTTTTTGCTGTGTGTTTGTAAGAGTCGAATTACCTGTCTGAAATTTGGTGAGTTTCTTTATTTCCTCGTTAATCAAACGGATAGCATTCTGTTCATCTATCATCCGCTTAATGTTTTGGGAACGTGTTCCCATTACGGAATCTATTTCTTTCGCCAATTCATCATAAGCCTTGGCCTGTGCCTGTACATTTGCTGTGCCTACATTATTTAATGAAACGTCAGCATTTCCATTATCAGGCTTTGTATTCATTCCAGCTGCCTTTGACAGTTGTTCTTGCGCCTTGATTATCTTTTCTGAGGCATCATTGATGCGTTTGGTTGAACTCATAATTTTTCCTTCCGCTTCACTAACCTTCTTAACCAAAACATCATATTTTTTCATCAACGACTGTAGTTGGGCTTCCATTCCTTTTGCAATATCAATTTTCACATTGACATCTATGCCCTTCAATGCCTTTTTTACATTCTCGATTTCCGCTTTCAGTTGTCTTAACTTCTGAATATCAGTACTTACATCTGAAAATATACCTGCCATATCATTTTATATTAAGTTTCTTATTAATATTTCGTTCCGCAAATAATACCCCATTTGTTAGTATCACTTCAAACCCTTTGCTTTCCACATAGCTCGCATATTCCATTCCGTTGGCCAAATAAAGTCCATCTTTGGGCTTTTCAGAATAGATAAGCAAATTCTCCGTTTTCTTCACTGCATCAGGATGAGATCCGTCTGTTTCCACCCAAATATCTACTATTTTACCATTGCGGACAATGCACCCACCGTTTGCATTGGCAAGGTTTCCAGTCCTGTTTTGAAATGTTTTTTGATTCTTTGCGTTCCGTGTCGCATCCCTGCCAACTTCTGAAAGAACAGAGAAATACGTATCGTCAATCCGTTCCTGAAGTTCGTCCAATCCTGAAACATCACCCTTAAATCTCATATATAAAAATCTGAATATTAATGGTTTGAAATTACTATTCATTTCATTAATATTCAGATTTTAGAGGAATGAATACCGAACAAATAAACTATTGTTGCGTATTTGTGTTTTTTCGATGTCTTATTCTATCATTAGCGTATTCTTTTCGCTTATAAATATGGCTATTATCACCTGTTTCTAATACAGTTTTTATCGCTTCTTCAACCCATTCTTTACCAAATTCTTTATATCTATTTCGCAAAGTATATTGAGGTAGATTTAACCGTTGTGACCAATCATGTATAGTTAAAGATTTATCGCCAACTGTTATAAAGTCAGATTTATATTTCTGCCTTACATTTTCACTTAAAGTTACCCATCTGCAATTATCAGGTTCATAATTGCAGATGGGTTAATTCTGTCTATTGTAAGATTGTCTTTATAACCGTTCGCTATCCCCCAATCGTAAAACTTTTGAAAATCGTTTAGCCATTCATCGCATACGCTAACGCCTTTTTTTCCATAATTTTTATACGCTTTTCTTGTAGGATTATAACAACGTTCTTTCATTTTAGACCATATATTATACAGTCTTGTGTGTGTTTTACCGTGTTTTATATTAGTTTCTTTTGTCCTTTCCACATTTAAGCAGCCACAACTTTTTGTTATGCCACTATGTAAATTGCATTCTCTGGCGACTATCATCTTACCGCAATCGCATTTACATTTCCATAATGCAACTCGATTACTTGCAAATCCAACGTGTTTTAAAACTACCAATCTGCCAAACCTTTGACCTGTAATATCTTTTATATCAAATTTTGAACACCCACAACTCTTTGTTATCCCATTTCTCAAATTACTTGAACGAACAACACAAGTTTTTCCGCAATCGCACTGGCAAAGCCACTTGAAATGCTTGTCTTTGTCATTAGTTTTTTGTTCTACCTGTTTTAAAACGACAAGTCTGCCAAATCGCAAACCTGCCGTTATTTTAAATGCTTCCCTCATAATCAAGCTGCATCTTTACCCAAAAACTTATTCACGAAATAAACTTGACCTTTGCCTGTTACTTTTGTAGTTGTAGAAACAAGTATCGAACCATCAGGCTTGTTTATTGTCGTCTGCTTCAGTTCAAATAACCCTAAATCCATAGCCTTTTGTGTGGGCTGGTTGTAATATTGACCTTTTGAGCATAAGTAGCCATTTTCACGCATCCAAGCGAACAAACGGTTCTGACCTATATTCACGCCATTCTGCTGCAATATCTTTGCAAGCTCGGCCACCAAACATGAACGTTGAGAAGTTGAAACAGCATCAGCAAACAAGACTTTAGGCGCATTGTTTTTTATAGTCTGTTCTGCAAACTCAACTTTTTGTTCTGCTTCAATTCGTTTCTGCTTTTCTTCTTTCAGGTTGGTTGCAAGTTGGATTAAGAAATCGGGTGAGGTCAAAGCCTTTTCAAGCGTTTCTTGTGTCATGTATGCACCATGTTTGCGGATTGACGGCAGAACTTCATCACAAACCCAATCTTGAAATTTTTCTGCATTGGGCAGCTTTGATTTCATAGTTAACCTATAAACTTCGCTCTCCTTACCATATTTTATAGGTTGTACACCACTCTGGGTAGGGGTTTCCAAAACAGTAACCCCCTTACAATGGTCTATAACTGCTTTTGCAGGGTTTGAATAACCAAGTGCTTTTGCTACATCTGCCAAGCAAAACAACGGTTCTTCATTCTCATTCATAGCAATTCTTACTTTTCCGAACTGCTCATTTTGGAAAATCTGGATTTTATTCATATTTTTGTCACAGTTTAAATTTGACATTATCCCCATTGGCGGCTCAGTCACTTTCGCCTTTGGGGATTTTATTTTGACTGAATTTGTGGCAAGCTGGGATTTGAACCCATGCACACCTAAATGTCTTGCCTTGACCTGTCACGCCTGACATATAAAAAGGCAAATCTTAAAAGAGGTCTAATGTGGCTGTTTACCCCTTGAAAGAAATGCCTTAAATATCTTTGCAACGCAACAGCCACGAAGCGCATTTTGTTCTAAGGCGAAGTTACCAACCGCCAAATATTTGTCCTAAAAATTACCGTGTTCAGAACAAACATTTGGCCGATTGTTTCAAAATAATCGTGTGCAGGTAAATTATCGGTGGTGGTCTGATAACCATTATATCCATTTTTACTGTTTCAATAACTCATTAATAAGACTTTGAAGTTCTTTTAGTTCTTCTTCTGTTAATCCATATACATTACCTAGTACAGATGGATTTTCGATTCTCAAAGCATACTTGACATTATCCAGTTGCTTTTCTTTAGGCAATACTACTAGTTTAAATCTCTTACTCATAATAAGACTTTTAAGTTAATGTATTATTAAATTCTCGCTATTGACAATAAGGTGGCGGTCTTATTCTAAAAATCATAATCGTGTGTGAGAGTTTAACTCAGAATCTTTCTATACATTTCTATCTTTCTCAAAAGTTCTTCTGTGGATTCATTGGTTAGACCAGAATATATAAATTGTTTACATGCCCTGTAGGTCATAATAAATACATCCATCTCAATAAGTGTATAATGTTCGAAATTAGGCTTTATTCTCGGGTATAAAAACCTTCTACAGTCAGTCATGTAAGGTTTGTTCATATTCTCTGTGAATCCAAATGGATAATACTTTTCTTTATATTTCAGTAGTATCTCTTTAGCACTTTGACTATTCAATCCACTTCTAATCATAGATGTTGCAATATCTACTAACTTGCAAAATGCTGATTCTTCAAATCTTAGATAAGGCTGTGTCATTGAAGCTATTTGGCAAAATTGGTTGTATTCTTTTGCGCTTATAGCCTGAACATTTTTGCCATACGCATCTGTTACTATATTCATAATCAAGCTATTTTTATAAGGTTACACTTCTTAAAGCAACGCCATTCTTCTTTCTCACAATCAAAATATACCTGGCAGTTATCTGCCGTCTTCTTCGTACCTTTGATTTCAGGTATTCTACTACTCACTAAAGTACCGAAAGCCTGACGCAGTGTACCGTCTGTTTTCTTGAAATAGAACTCAACCACTTTCTTATGAAGCAATGCACGAAGTTTGATATTAGTCCACGCACATTTCAAAGCTTCACTCATTGAATAACCGTTCTTGCGTACAAATGACCAAGCAAGACTCATAATCTCTTTTAATAGGTTTCTCTTTTCTGTTGCCATAGTTCTTATATTTTATTGATTCTTTAAATGCTGTTTAAATTTTACACTGCAAATATAATTGATATTTAAATTATAGTACAAGTTTTTATAGTCAATAAAAGTTAAATATAAAATTGTCGTTTAAATTATTTGCTCATTATTTAAATAGTAGATATTTTTGTGATATAAAATCAAATTTAAATGAGAATTAAAGAATTGTTGCGAGAAAAAGGAATTACCGCAAAAGAACTGGCTTCAAAAATCGGTATGACTGAAACTGGGTTAAGTATCGCCATGGGAGATAATGGAAACCCACCATTAAAGAGATTAGAACAAATCGCCGCTGCTTTAGGCGTGCCAGTAACAGAACTCTTTGAAAAACCTAAAGAGGGGGTTATACATTGCCCTCATTGTGGAAAGGAGATAAAATTGAATCCGAATGTATAATCATTAAAAACGAAAGACTATGATGGAATTTCTTTCTATTGTTATGCTGGTATTCGGCATCTTACAAATTATCCTATTCTTCAAAATATGGGGAATGACAAACGACATTAGTAGGATAAGGAGCGTTATTGAAAAAGAAATTCAGCAAAAAACAATAGCTAAACACAATAAAATTCCTAACGAAAATGCCATTAACCTTTTAAAAGGAACATGGGGAAAGGATGTTTCAGAAGATGAGAAAAATATGGCACAAAGTTTAGTCCCCAAATTGATGGATAATGAAGTAATACTTTTAATAAAAGGGAAGTTGGTTGTATATGACGCTAATAGCCTATCTGAACTAAATGATTATAAAGTTATATACTATAAATAACTTTTCAATCCCCATTCATATTTAAGAAAAATATTGTATCGCTTGTTTAGTGAATATTTTGATATACATTTGTATAGATATTTATAAAATGAGTTGCCTATGATGAAATTATCAGAAATAAGAAAGACTTATGAAGACTTAACAGGAAAGTTGAGTGATATAAATCGTCAACTATGTTTTACAGGATTTGGTATTATTTGGATATTCAATAAAACAAGTAACGAATTATCAGTACCACAAGAATTATACATTCCTGCTATTTGGCTAATTATTGCATTATTTATTGATGTCATTCAATATGTTTACTCATCTATTGCATGGGCAGTTTATTACACAAAGAAAAGGAGAAATAATGCAAATGATAATGAAGTAGATGTAGATGAAAATACCAAAATTAACTATCCTACATGGTGCTTATTTATTTTAAAAATAATAGCAATGTGTATCGGTTTTTTTAAAATAGGATGTTTCTTAGTATCTAAAATATAAAACTTATGGCAAAAACGATTTCAAAACCGACTACTCCTAAACCTACAACTCCTAAACCAGCTCCTAAATCTATCCCTTCGCATGTGAAAGGAGGAAAGATTTATGAAAACAAAAATACAGGTACTGGACCACGCACTCCTAAAAAGTAAATGTAAAAGCCGGATATTATCCGGCTTTATTTCTTCTTCTGCGTGAAGCCATGTCCTTACCCTTCACCTTTGTAACCTTGGTTCCGGTAACGGTGTGTAGCTTGTCACGCTGCATTAATATTAAGTTTCTGTATGGTATCTCATAGACCACTTCCCGGTATGACAGATGCAGATTTTCCATGAACGATGCAATCTGTCCCAAGAGAGTATCATTGCCTACGACCTCGGTTTCGCTGCCAGCAGACTTACGTTCCTCGCCAAGCTGACAGCTTTGAGAAAAACCTTTGAGTCAATCATAGAGAGTGCTTCATCCAATGCGTCCACATTCTCTTCGTATGTCCCTTTGGCTAACTCTTCACTCAAGTTTTCGTCACCAGCTATCAGCCAGGAGAGAGCCTTGCTGTAGGCCTCACTTTCTCCCAGGGAGAGCAGAACTTCTTTCAAATTGTCTGCTTCTTGTACGCCTGACAAATGGGAGATTGCTCCGGCCAGTTTGTGGATAGTAGGAGGGTAGACCGTGTAGGCTTTCCCAGCGACAAACACCGTTCTGAAATCACTTCCGATAATGGATTCAGTTACTATTTTTGCTCCTTGATTCATAACTTAAAGAAAAAGGGTGAAGCTTGATATAGCCCCACCCGTTAAACAATCCTGAAAACTAATCGCCACCTTCTTGAACAAGAGTGATTTGTTTCTCTACGCTCTTGAAAGCATCAGACATGGAAGTAGATATGCTTCCAGACTGGGTGGTGTAGCCTACTTTTGATACCTCATAGGAAACGGATGTCCCAGATTTCACCCTCTTGGTCTTTACCGTTTGCCCGTCCAGCTTGACTGTAGCATCAGAAGGCGTTACCACGACCTTTACATCAGTTCATGCTTCTTTCACCTCTTCTGCATCGAACCAGTATTCAGGGGAAATAGCAGTGTCTTTAGGTTCCAGTTCAACCGCACTTACAGGAATACCGATGGCTTTATCCGTTGTTGATTCACGGGCACCTATGTCAGCACGGGGAATCACGCAATACTGGTCATCTTCAGTCATGAACACAATACATTTCTCGATATTTACCTTACCCCTTGTACGCTTCCAACCTTTGTCGGTATTGATGACATCTCCACCCATAAGATCCTTCTTTGTCGGATAGTCATACTCACCGATAGTAAAGTTCACAGAGACATCTCCCATTTCCTTTTCACTGCGATAGGTCTGATTAGTAAGCTGGTTCTTATAGTTGGTTCGGCTGGCCTCTGCTTCCTCAAAAGTCCACGTATCCTGATGGATATTGGATACTTCTTTCAGTGTTTCTCCTTGCAAAAGAGTGTGCAAGGTCTGGCCCGTAACATCTGCAGAAATAGCACTTGTTTCGCCATACCAAAGTTTCTTGATATTTACAGCTGTGATTTTCTTTGATTCTGCCATATTATTTCACATTTAAAACTTCAAACAAAATTCTTACATTCACATAGTGACACTTTAAGGATGTGTCCTCCTCAGTTCCGATTGACTCGATAGAATAATGATAGGTGGTATCATCATAGCGTCCGGTTACGCCGTCAAACAGACTTTGCGCCTGCTTCTCCAGTTCATTCAGCCGGATGGTGTTGGCTTCACCTTCTTTCAAGTCAGGAACGCAAAGATTCACCTCAACGAAGGATTTCTTCCAGTACGTTCCCGGCTGCTGTTTCTTAGCATGAATGACAATCCTTTCGGACTTCATCGCACCCGTCAGTTTCTTTCCATGAGGGACAATGTCAATGCCGAAAGGCTGGCAGTCACGGTAAAGTATGTTCGCTATGTCGGTGGTAACTATCATTTTATTTCCTCCTTTAATCGTTTCTCAGCATATAATGCCCCTCCACTTCTCACTCTGAAGCCCTTGCTTTCCACATTGGACGCATAATGATACCCTTGGGGGCTTGCTGCATCATTGTACAATGTCAGACTACAATCGTCCTCAACATTGTGTTTGTTTGACCTACGGAGTGTTTTTGTCCTGTCTTGATAAGAGCCATCCTTCACATCGTATTCATCAGCCTCATTGCCAACTTTATCTACGATGTCACGAATTTCACTTATTCCTTGCTCGAAAAAGCTATCCACGTCCGAAAAATCAAACTTTACAGCCATATCTCTGAGTAACCAAAATAATTCGTATTCTTCACCATGTAAACCTTGCCAGTTCCACGGATATTCTCACCGTTCATACATCTGACCTCATCGCCAGCCTTCAGAGAGATTTTCTTCTCACAGACTACGTGATAGTTCGGTCGGTACACCTCGCCGTTCTCCGAAGTAAACTCTTTGGTGGAGTTATCGTCACAACGGCATTTACAAACGTCCTGCCAGCTTTCGCCACCGGAATTTGGAATAGGTCGGCCGAACTCGTCCGTTTCCATCGGAGTAAAGACCTTAACCTGTAATGTATGTGGAGCAAATATCATAGGAATCTGACTTTAGGTTTATCTGACAGCGTGTCTTCAAGGCCGTACTTCTTGCACAAGAAAGAGTAGTATTCCTTCAAACCCTGAGTATTCCAGGACATAGAGAAACCGTTCTCGCTGATGGAAGTGGCACGGAGTAATAGAGAGGGGATGAACTCCGCCATGGCCACCGACACAAGACCGATGTTTGACGGGCCCATCTCATCCTCTCCGCTTACTTCTGAAGACAAACTTATCTCCAAAAGGTCAGCCTCCGACAAGTTGATGCCGAAGGTCTGAAACTTCTGTGATATGTAGTCATTTACTGTCATGTGTTCATGGTTGACAAATCAAAGTTCACAATCAGGTTCGGGTTCGTAATCTGCGGAATCCACTCAGCGGTGTATTCCAGATAACGGCCGTTCTTGTCCTTGTAACCGGAAATAAGCATATCACCGTCTGCCTGGGTGTAGTTACGTCCCGGTACGCCGTCCACTGCTTCGTACGGAGTGTGGAAGCGCATGTAACCGACCTTATCCTGCGGAAGCAATGTGATACGGTCGTCAGCGTAAATCTGTACGTTCTTTCCGGTCTGGTCTTTTACGTAATCTTCCTTGATTTCAATGGCCGGAAGCCCGATGCCAGTGAACACTTGGGAAGCCAGTTGAGAGGTAATCAACCCGGTTGAAAGATACATCTCATTTCCTGTAAGCTGCATCTTGAACTTGTCACCAAACTCAGCCGACCCGATGATATTCTTCACGAAAGTTCCTCGTGACATAATCATCTTCTGGAAATTGCCGTAATCTGGCTTCAGGAGGTTAATCTGCTGCTGCAAATAGGTAATAAAGTTCGTCTTCGCACCAGTATCAGGCTTGATGAACTTAAACGGCAATTCTATGTTAAGAAGGTCGACACCTCCGGCATTGTCATCCTTGTTCTTGACTGTTGCTTCTCCGGTCATCAGAAGTGAACCTACGATAATATCCATGCGCTTGTGAGCTGCTAAAAGTACCTGGCGGTAATCGTCGTAGATGAAGTTCACAATTTCCTGCATGGCTGCAACCTGGTCGGCAGGTTTAGCTGCATTGAACTTGTCAATCAAGTCCTGAAGCTCAGACAAGCGGTCAATGGAAATTTGGTAAGCATCGCCCAAATAAGCGATTTCACCATATCCTGAGCCGATATTCCGGCGTTCACGGATAGGCTTCTCGCCGTATCGTGAGTTAATGGAACCGGCCATCACGCCCGTAACTTGTCCGATGTAGTCCTTGAACACACGGGTAGTCGTTCTACGGAAATCAAGATACTGCTGCCAATAGATAGTATCCTTACGTGTCTGAAGGACCCGCTGAATAACGGCGTTTACGATATTGGGGTCGTTAAACAGAGTATGAATAGTTAGCATCATGTTTTACCTCCTTTCTTATTCGTTAAACTGGAAATGTGGCAAATTTTCTTTATCCTTTGCATGGAAAGGCATAGCCAACTTAGTAGGCTCAATCTCGAATGCACGCATAAGCAAAGCCACCAATACCGGACCTTCATCAATTTGCTTTCTCTCATACAAAGCTGAGTTAGCAACCACCTTTGGAGTAGTTCCGTTTACTGCTGTCGCTTCAAAAAGAACCGTTCCTGCATTCACTGTAGCACCAAAGTCTGCCGCCAATGTCAACTTATCGAAAGCCTTATCTGACTTGTCAATAGCATTGATTGTAGCGCCATGGGAACCGTCACCGATGTGCATACCCACATAAGCCAAAGAGTTTTTCTTGATTTTCAATGTGGTATTGGAACCAGTGGTAAACTTTTCATAGACTTCTACACGGATAGCCACCTGAGCGGTTTTCTTTACCAAATCAGCGGCAATCGGAGTGAAGGATGGAAGAAACGAACCAGCAACAAGGTTGGCCGTATCCAGCTTGTAAGGGCCTCTACGTCTTACACCGGTGGAAACGTCATAGCGTTCCTCGATGGACGGTTCAGGCTCAATGTTGTACTTAAATCCTGCTGACATAAATTACTTGTTTTGTTGTTCGACAATAGATTTTGTGTCCGCCTCAATCATTTTGGCGAACTCGCTCGCTTCCTTCTCCTGCTTCTGTTCGGCAGTTTCAGGAGCTTTGGAGAACTGAAAACCGTTGTTAGACATATCCTGCTTCATGTCCTTGAAATAAGTATCCAAGTCCGTGTTTTCAGGAATGTTGCGGTCTTTCAGCATAAATTCGGGAATACCATACTTCTTCGCCACTGCTGAAATCTGAGAATTGCGCTGCGCCTGCGCTTCATTTTCCTCCATTTTGGCCAGCTTGTCGGCAAACGGCTTGATACCGGCGGCGATGCCATCGGCAATCATCTTTGCGATGTCCGTTTCCTGTGGCTTTGGAGGGTCGTTGGGTTTCGGTGGTTCTGGTTTCGGATTCTCGATTGGTTTCCCGTCTTTCAGTCCATGCTTCTTCTCGTAGTTTGAAACAGCGGAAGTCTGCGCTTGTCCTGCACGGAAATCACCATAGTTTTGCATCACGTCCTGGAACGAGATACCCTCAACGATGGAGTTTACCTTCGTTTCGTCCGTTACACCCTCTGCCTTCTTTGTGGCAATACGGGTGAGTGTGGCAGTGTCCACCCCAGCGAATTTCTGTTGCAGTCCTGCCAAGATTTGTTCAAAGATTGTCATACCGTATGAGTTTGATTAATAATTTCATACGGTAAATTTACTTATAGAGAAAGGGAAGGAGAAATTTTAAGGCTAACGATACGAAACAATTGGGGAAATGTTCGTTTTTAGGCAAAAAGAAAGCGTGACTACCAAAATAATCACGCTCGTAATTTATTGTTTATTTATGAGCTTGCTGACAAAATCATCTAGGTTTTCTTTAGATAGTGTTTGATTTTTATTATTTGCAATATCTAATAGTTTTTCATATATCTGTTTCCTATTACTATCAATACGCAAGCCCATCTTACGTAAAAAAGGAGCATTAAAATTAGCATCAGAAGCAATTTGAAGAAAGTCCTTATCATATACACTTAGGTTATCTTTCATATTTAACCAAGTGCAACGATTTAAAGTAAAAGCTGTAAAATCCGCTAATTGTAGTAACTTTTCTTCTTTTGAAGATTTGTATAAGATTTTTTTATTTTCTAATAAATCTCCAAAAATTAAACAGTCCTGGTATGAATTATTTTTATACCTGCCTTCATCTATTACTATTTTATATGGTTTTGTATAAGATAGATTTGAACTCAAATAATCTTTGATTCTTAATAATAGAATAAATAAGGCGAAATCAGAATATTCATATAGTTTAAACCCATCAATTACAGTATTGGTCTTTTCTATTTTATTACGCTTATAGTCATCTTCTCCAAAACTTTGAAGTATAACAATATATTGTTCTAACGCAGAGAAACGAGAAAAGTCTTTAAAAATATCAAATCTATTTTCAACGTTTCTATATATATCTTTAGCTGAAAATATGTCTGCAAAATGAAATTCATCCATATCCAATTGTTTTTGAAGTTCATTTGACATGTAATTCATGAATTTAAGTGCAGAATCATATTGCTTTTCATTCAATATTATAGCACACCAAGAAGCCGATTTAGAGGTATCATATTTGAATCCACTCCTGTGTTGTGCATTACCTGTATCATCAATGTAAATATAAGTTGCCATTTTTTAACAATATCACAACAAGTTTATAGCTGCCAATTCTTCTGTCAGTGCGTTAATACCTTTTTGAATCTTCTCCAATTGCTGTTTACGTGGTTTGTGTACTCCAGCAGCATAATGCCATAACTGACGTTCATTAATTCCGGTTATCCGGCTCAGAGCGGCTTTGGTAAAGATGCTGCTGTAATAGTTGATGAAAGTGGCAGCATCTATCTTAAACTTCAAAGTGAACTCTCCCTGCAATACTTCCACTGGAGCGATGTTCATTTCCTTGCATGACTCCAGGTAAAGTTCAACAGCTTCCTTCATGTTCTTCTCGATTTCCTTCACGTCGTTGCCGACTGTAATCACCGGAGCACCTTCAATATAGGCACTAAGATTATTTCCAGCATGTTCTACAATCACTTCTACGATTCTCATACTACCTCCTTTTTATCGTTAAACAAAAGAGGCGGGGGCTATTTTAGCCCCGCTTGCCTCAGAATGTTGTAATAAGTGCCTTTCTCAACGCCTTTCTTGCCGTGGTCGGGGACAATCACTACATGGCTACCATCAGTGTAAACCATGTGACTGCCCTTCTGCCTCACGAACCAAAAGCCATTTTCAGTAAGCAGCGTTACAACGTCTTTAACTGATTTGTAGCTCATAGCGTTTAAGACTTAATTACGATGCAAATATAGTAAAAATATGAATAATAAGAAAGAAACATTCGTGCTTTTACTATATTTATAAGGTGTCGAGATAGTCATATAAAGCAGGAAGATAGTTCCTATCAAATTCAAATTGAGTAGCTGTGTATGGAAGTCCTGATACAGAAACATTATCAGCTTCTTCGCCCCACTCGCAGTTCTCTCGTTTACCTATTTTTTTACCACCAGCATAATCTCTAATCCATTCCCAAATCATTTTTCCCAGTTGAGCTGTACTTTTGTTGTCACCTTTATTTTGTTTACGACAATACAAGATAAATTCGTCATTCCCCATTCTGATAGGTTTACCCATAGTTATCTATATTTTAAAGTTAAACATAAACACAAATATATAGGTTATCAATATGAATCTGAAAATTAATTGAACAAAAATAGCGATACCTCGAAAGATACCGCTATTCAATTTGTCAATATTTTAGATTTCCATTCGTCTGTTTTGTATAAACCTCGTAATTTTTCTGACTTGATTGTTCTATTCTTCAGATTTGTTACTGGAACTTTTAAGAGAGGAAAGCTGCTTCTGCTTCTCAATGTCGTTCTTCTGTTTCTCAGCCTGCTCTTCCTTGATGGCTTCAATCTCATCCAGAACTGCATCCACGTTCCCCACGAAGGTGATGGCCCGCTGTTGCGACCAGATTTCACCGTCCTTGGCCTTGATTGCCGTGTCTATCTTGTCTTTGATGTCCTCCAACTTATATGGCTGCATCTGCACATCCACGTCAATAGTCTCGGAGGCTTCTTCTAGGGTGGAATTCACGGAACCCAACGCAGAGACAAGGAAGTTCACACGTCGTTGCATGAACTCGCCGACGGTTTCATTCAGGTTCTCCACATTCAGGTGGGTGGACATGAACACATAGTCGAAAGTCACACCGGAAACGGCGTTACCTGTACCTTTCAGGGAGTCAAAAGAGATTCTGGGGGTATTGGTCAGTCCGTATATCTGGCTTAACAGCGTCTCTACCTCAAATTTTACCGTATCGGGTACCTGTGACCAGGTAAGGTACCGGGCATTTGCTCCCTGCCCGGTCAGCTCGACCACACGGTTCTTGAACTCACCTGAGAAATTCTCCACGTTACCAAAAAGCATGAGAATAGGGAAGAAGTGGTAGTCGATACAATCTGCATAGTTTGAAAGAAGTTTCTCCAGTCTTACACGGAGACTCTTTATCTTTTCACAGTACGCTTCCGGACGGTACATATAAATCACCGGCATCTTCTTGAATCCATGAGCAAATGAGCCTTTGTCAGTCCAATTGCTTGTCAGTTCCCACTGATAAACCATGTCTTTGGTAATGGTCATGAAATAGGTAATCTCCACGTCGTTCAGGTCTTTTTTCTTGTACTCACGGGATAGGGCCACCAAATCCCCCTGGTCATTGAAGAAAGGGTAGAGCTTGTCGCCACGGAACGGAGACCAGATAGCACTCTTCAGACGGTATTCAGGTTTTGATTTGCCGAAGATTCCTGAAATCTTTCGTTTGAGTTTTGCCCAGAAGCCGTCATCCTTTACCACATACCAGTATTCGGCCACTTCCTGCTCGGCCAGCCATGCCCGGACTACTTTCTTGTTCTGGTATTTCAACTTATTCTTCTTGAATACCAGCTTCAAGGCCGAAAGAAGATTCTCCTCCGATTCATCCGGCTGGCAATCAAGGACCGGTTCTGTTCCCACGGTGAAGGCAGTCTGAATGTTCACGATGTCCTGCTCGATAGGAAGAGCAATCCTGTTCGGGTCAACTTCTTTCCTTACCGCCGGCTCAATATATTCTTTCCCGGTTGTCGGGTCTGTAATCCGTTTCTCAGGCTGAGTAGTGATTTTGATTTTCGGGTATTTCTCTTCATCTATCACTATCTCGTGCTTGTTCGGATTCCAGTCGTTGTAAAGAGCATGAGCGTTTGGTTGCTCGGTCTTTCGTCCTTTCTTCAGATAGTAGATTTTTCTCTCTATTTCAGGTATAGCTAAAATTTCTTCTAAGGTTCTCATATTATTACATTTATTGTTCCAACTTTAAAAGGTAATCCATATTAGTCCAGCCGCCATTAGCCTTTATGCTAATTATTTTCTTTTCTAATAAGTTTTTTGGAATTGCATCGTTCAAAACTCCATAGCGGTATTCGTATTTTTCATAATCCAACCAACTCACGTTTGGACTATAAATTTCAAACTTACCCCATTCTCCTTTTCTTTCAATGAGAACTAAGTTTATGAACTCACCAACTGTATGAGGTCTATCCAGTATTACATCGTAATAAGCTGAACAGTCTCCAGACTCTTCTGAGGTTTGTATAAAGCGTATCATATTCTAAAGTTTAATGTCCAAATATTCCTGAAACGTCTTTGGGTTTCATAATTCTACCGAGAAGTTCTCCCAGCACATAGTAGCGTGCAGCATCTATGCCATGATTATCATGGTCTTCAGGTTCGTTGATGTAGTTTCCATCCTTATCCTTTGCCCATACATAGTTTCTGAACTCCCGTTGAAGGTTATAAGAACGCTTGGTGATGAATATTTCCATTCCCTGCATCTTGTCAATACCGGCATTGACAGAACCTTGTCCTTTCTCTACCGCGTATATTTTAATCCCTCCGTTATGAATCTCCTGAATGAGTCGCGGGTCCGCACTGTCGGCAATCACTCTCAAATTCCACGGGCGTAGCGTCTTTATAATATCCCCAGAAAGTAATCCAGTTCTATAATCCACTTCATCCAGATAAAGCGCATTGTCTACGATGCCACATCGAATAGAAGCCGATGGGTCATTGGTATAACCAAAGTCCTGTCCAATAGCCACCTTCTTGCACCACATGGGGAACTCATCCACGATACCCCATTTCTTGAACACGGCACCTTCGGCCACGTCCGCCCAACGTCCGATAACCACATGAGCGTACTTCTCCGGATTCTTCTCTTTCATTTCCTTGACTTCTCTCAGGAACTCAGGAGAAAGGTTCTCTATATTGTCGAAGTAAGTCGTATGGATATGAAGTACATTCGGATGAGTTGAGACTTGAACCGGTACACCGTCAATCTCCACCAGCCGGTGAGTATTCTCAATATATTTCTTGTAGATGAAGTGATTGGAGTCACATGGATTCATGATGATGATAATCCGGTTTTGAATTCCCTTCTTACGGATGGAAAGCATAATCTTGTCAAACTCGTCCTCACTGGTCCATTCCTCTGCTTCATCACAGACAAAGGTGGTGATACCCTGAATTGATTTCAACTTGGCCGTCTGGTTCCCTGAAGAGGTTTTGATACCACGGAACATGATACGGCTGCCGGTCATCCGGTTTACTATATCGGTTTTGGTGGTCTTGAAATACTTCGTGGTTCCATCCAAATCTATCTTTTCCATCATTTCAGGAATAATAGACATCCCGGCAGATACCATCGTGTAACGGGTATAAAGAATCTGGTGGACTATCTTCTCTGTGGGAGTCATCTCGAACGTCAGCCGCTCTATGAAGGTAGAAGCGTTGAAAGACTTTCCCGATCCACGGCCACCGGTAATGAGAATGATAAACTTCTCGCTATCGGTATATAACGGATGATATATCGCTTGGGGTACAATCATTTCAGTTTGTCTTTAATCCATGAGTCGATAGAAATTCCGTGGTCAATATCCTTTGGAATATCTGCGTCTTCGTCCTGACGGCGTTCAACCTTCCTCCATTCATCATCGTGATGATACAGCCAGACAGACATTGCCTGAAGGTTGGGAGCCAGCTCACTTTCACTTACCTGAAGCTCTTCTTCGCCGGTCAGGTTTCCGTCCTGGTCTTTCAGCTTCCTTACTACAGTACTCTTGGTCTTGATACCGCCCAAAGCTACAGCAAGGAACTTGGCACGTACAGCTGCAGTGATGGTCGCACGCCCGCGCGCTAATACTTCGCATAATTCAGAGTGCTCATTCTTCTTCTCACAGAACGTCTGGGGAGCCAGGCCTAACGCAAAAGCGATTTCTCTGTCCGTGAATCCCTTTTTTGCATACGTCTCCACCTGAGAGAGGAACTCCTCACTCTTGTAATCAAATTTTGGCTTTCGTCCTGTATGTTTGCTTTTTTGAGATTCACTTTTCATAATCAATCATCCGTTATTGTTGCCCATATAAATGTGGCGAGAAACAGGCTTATCACCATAAATATCAATTCCTCTCTTTGAGAAATAGCTGTCTATCCTTGCCGCATATCTTTCCATTATAGACTTCGTTCTGTCTCTTATACTTCTTTGTCTGTCTGTACCAAGCCCGTATTGCCTTCCGGCGTTGTACATTATTCGTCTTGACTGTTGATACAACTGGCTATATGTTTTTCTTCTGACTCGGCTTTCCTCCTAAAATTTCATGTTGTCATTCAATTCTTTCTATCTGTTCATCGAATACCTCACCCTTGATAAACTTGGAGTAGGGGTCGTAACCGAACCTTTCACAGAAGGCTGCCTTAGCTTCGAACGTGTCAAAGGAAAGCATCAGATAAGCGTCCATATCCTGTGCCTGCTTCTGAGCTGCATTCTTCACCTGCTGCTTTACTTCTTTCATGTGAGCTACCTTTTCAGCTCTTTCCATCTGCTTTGCGGCTTTCTCAGCTTCTTTCTGTTCGGTTATCGGAGCCATCATATCCTCTAGGGCATCGGCAATAGAGCTTTCTTCTTCTGTCTGGAGAAGGAAATCACAGCCTATCATATTCAAATCAGCAGCAGTTAATCCAGCATCCTGGTAATCTATATCCGGAACCAACCGGGCCAAAGCATCATAATCCCATGAACCTTGCGCGTTAGGATTGTTCATCAGGATGTTCAATTCCTTTTCTTGCTTTTCGTCCACATCTATCACATCAACTCGGATTCTGTAGTCGTTTTCTGGAAACTTTTGAAGCTCATCCATAACAGTTAAACGCTGATGACCTGACACGACAGTAAGTCCTGTCCGCTTGTTAACCACGATACCACCAACCAGACCGAACTTCTTGATGCCCCGTTTCAAGGTCTTGCGGGATTCCTCTGATAATTTCCTGGGATTATAATCTGCAAAGTGAATGGCGGAACGGTTAAGTTCCACCGATTCACTCTTAATATATTTGCTTAGTTCCATATTAGCCATTACTTAAACCAAGTCCTCCACTTGCTGCTCGGTGCATATTTTCAGCCGCACGACCGATTCTTCTAAATTGCGAATCCGTTGTAGCTCTACTTCTTAATGCTTGCGAACGGTTGAAAATAGCAACCTGCTGACGATTATAGCCATAGCCTTGCATCATATTTTGAGCTGTATAGGGATTTCCTAAATAACTCATAGTCCTGTCTGAAATTCTTCTTCTGACTCAGCGTTCCTCCTATTAATTTTGTTATACATCCTTGAAACAATACCCTCTTACAACGTTGTTAACGGTATGAAGACTTGTTCCAATACTTTTTGCAATTTCTTTTTGTTTAATGCCATCTTTAGCCATTTGCTTAATTTTAACGACATCATCATAACTTAGTTTAGACCTAAACTTGCGAAATACTGGAATACTCATATCTTTGTTGTCACTTTCGAGTTTCCATCTAAAACCACCACTGCTTTGGAGTTTTCCACGACAGCAATCTCTTATACAAGCCCTACATATCCCTGTCTTTTTTTCTGCTTCTACTGCTCCGTAATACCTTGCTACAAATTTACCATTCATCGTATATTGTAAAACAGGTTTTGATAAAGACTTTGATGATAGTTCGTTATGGTCTGCATACGTATTGTTATATTGATAATCACACCACTCCAAATTGCTTACATTGTTGTTTGAAGTGTTTTTGTCCTTGTGGTTTATCAAGTCAAAGTTTTTAGGATTCGGAATAAAAGCCTTTGCTACCAATCTGTGTACACGCATGGTTTTCCTTTTTCCACCTTTTGAAAGACCTACGACCATATACCCAAGTCCCTTATCTGCTGCACTCAATATTCTTTCCTGAACAGTAGTAGTTCCAAGTCTTTTATGCTCAATTATACGATTAATTGATTTTACTCTACCAAGATTTGAAACCTTGTAAAGTCCCTCATACCCTTCAATATCTTTCCAAATTTCTTCCATTATCCATTGTTTTTATAACGAAATTCTTCAAGCACACGTATTGCCATCGGGAACACCTTGTAAATCCTCTGTAAATCCTGTGGGTAGTTCTTCTCCAGCCACAACATGCAATCCAGATTAAAGCCTACTCCCGAACTGGCCTTCAGTGAATATCTGACAGGCTCCGGAAGGCTGTTCTGTTTCATGTAAGATAGAATGTCTTTCTGCGTCCAGTCTGCCAAAGGATAGCACATTCCGTTGTTCTCATACCCATTGACTTCATAGCCTTTCAGCATCAAGCGGCGGTTCATGCCGTCGGCCTTCTTCATGCCCAAGAAAGTGTAGTAAAGTCCGTATCTTAGCTGCATGGCCTTCACAACATCAGCCAACTTCAAAAGCTTCACTTTGTGGTTTGGCACGCAATACAGGCCACCGCGAAGAATGTAGGTAAGGTTCCAGTGGGGTACCTGAACAAACTCTATCTTAGGATATTTGGCTTTTACCCATCCAATCCATCTTTCGATGTGCTCTAAGCCTTTGACAAAGTACATGAACACGCAGACTATTCTGTCAAACTTCGGGTAGATCATGTCCAGTAATACCAAAGAATCCTTACCCAGCGATAGAAACAGTAAAACCCCGTCAGTCTTCTGTCTGACGAGGTCAATATGACTGTATGTCCTTTCTTGCAGTGTCATTATCCGCCACTCATGCCAAGTCCTGTGCGGACGTTATAATACTGCTGTCTTCGGGTGATAAATCTGCCACCCTGAGAGAGACCACCATTCTCTGTAGTCAAACCTCTACGGCCACCACGGTAGCCACCAGTTGAAAATGTGCTTCTGTTTGTTCTGACTCAACGAAAATTTAAAGGGTTAAACATGCTTTTCAATAATTCTGCCAAGGTCATAAACGACCTGTGCGGCCAGATATATCTCACCCTGATAGGTGTATTCAATCAGATTGTGATTCTCATCTTCAAACAGCTCTATCTTTGCATCCTTGACTTCTACCAATGCACTGGCTCTGTCTTTATTATAACCTACAAAGAATTGAATAGCATCGTAATGCTTAGGCTGTAAAATACCGTCTATTTCGACACAATACCCGTCAGCATCAAGTTGACAGTATTTTTTCTGAGTTGTAGGTCTGATTTCTCTGAATTCTTGAGTTTTCTTGCCTGATAATATTTCGTCAAAGAATTTCTGTTTGATGATAAGTGTAAGTATTTCCATAATCGTGTAAAGTTTAAGATGTTAGTTGCGGGGGCGTGAATCGAACACGCGACCTCTACCAAGTCAAAGTAGCAAGCTACCACTGCTCTACCCCGCGATGGTATCTACACAAAGATACCTAATTATGAAGACAATTATAAACAACGATTCAACGCATACGAAACATTATGCCAAATGTTTGCTTTTTAGCCATGCATCACGTTTTTCCCTACACTTTTCCAGTGTTGTGGCACAGCAAGAAAACAACTCACCTGAATCTGTTTTGTAATCGTACTGATACATTTTTACTCTTTTTCCTCTTAATTTGGTAGTATAAGTGCAATAGTTCTCGCTACCGGGTTGACATATACTGCAACCATTTACGTTTATTGATTTCATATCTATCCTAAATTATCCGTTTACAACTTCTGGTATCTTATAATAATCACTTTTTGACGCTCTGCCTTCTGTAACCCAACCTATACCTACCCAGCATTTTATTTCACCGTCATGAATCACTCTGTAACCTGTATCCACAACCGCCTTGGGTGGGTTCACGCTCATCTTGATGCTTCTTACATCAGATGCTTTGACTGTCAACTTTTCTTTTTTCATAACCATCTTAAATTATGGTAGCCCGAAGGCTACCGGTTTAGTTTATTCTCTAAATCTGCTATTCTCTTATAGAAACCTGACGTATGAGGCGAATCACTTAATTTCAGAAATGTCATGTCATAATGATGAATGAACTCGTGAAGAAGTGTAGCTGCCATCACTTTGATAGACACAACATGCTTCTTTATTGCAGTAAGATTATATAACGTGATAACCTGTGTCTGGACTGTGTATGTACCTAACGTCTTACTTTGCAGTCTACCAGAATATCCGGTTCTATGCGGTTGGCTACGATTCACTACCTTAATAGTAGATTTTGGCATATTGAACTTTGAACAAAGGTAGTCACAGAGCATTTGCGCAGCTTTCTGACGTTCTTTCGTGGATTCAGAAGCATTCAATAAGGATTGATATTCTTTCTTTGAAAATCGGCTTAATTTCACTTCTGTAATGCTGTTTGATTTCTCGTATGTTGTCATAATCGTGTGTATTTGCAGGGCTTTCGCCCTGCTGTTATTTACTTATGTGAATCTCTGAAATCAAGTTCTACAACTTTGTGGTACTTGTGAATATCATACAGCCCACTTGCGCACCCCATCGCTGATGCAAGTCTTACGATTTCTTCTACAGCACTCATAAGGTCTATGTTAGCATCTTTAGCCTCATTCTGTGCCTTGTCGTAATCTCTACAATTTCTTGCTTCGTATTGCACCTTCTCAGCTTCTTCAACACGCTTCATAGCTTCGTTGATAGACTTGATTTCAGCCTTAATCTCTTTGATGTAATCACTACTTGTTGTCTTCATAATCGTGTATCTTTAATTGTTATTCAAACTATATCTTGATTATCTCGATGCAAATATCAAACTTTATTTTGAATTACGCAAGAAAAACTGAGAATATTTTCAAATTATTTTTTGATACATATTTCCTGTTTATCTATGTATAATTTGAAAAGTATTCCTATCTTTGCATCAAATTATAATTTGAGTAATATGTTAAGAGTACAAGAAATCTGCAAACAGCAAGGTATAACAATGCAAGACCTTGCTAAGAGGATGGGAGTAACCTACCAGGCTCTTTATGCTGCTGTTTCTGGAAATCCGACTATTGGGAAATTAGGAGAGATAGCAAATGCTTTAGGAGTAGAAGTGATTGATTTGTTTGAAGAAAAACAGGATGAATCAAATACGATTGTTTGTCCGCATTGTGGTAGAAAAATTAAAATTGAAAAAGGAGAATGATATGGAAGATAAAATGCCAGATATATTGTACAAATATAAACCATGGAATGATTATACGAAGAAAATATTAACAGATGGCGAGTTGTATTTTCCCTCGATTGGGAAACTTAATGACCCATTTGAAGGAAGTATTCCTTATGTTTTTGATTGGGAAGAACTTACTGCCGAGAATATTTTTATTTGGATGTATAAATTAGCAAAACGCAGCCACCCAGATTGGGAAGAAGAGGATATTTACAAATATGTGTGTGAAGAACAAAAGAAAGGGCGTCTTTTTGATGAGAAACACATTGAAGAGCAAAATAGAGAGACAAGGGAAGAGGTTGAAAGGTTATTTGGAATATTCAGTCTTACTACAAAAAGAAATAATTTCCTTATGTGGTCACATTATGCCTATTCTCATACTGGTATATGTATTGGCTTTGATGTAGAAAAAGTATTTGATATAGTACAAGGAACTTTAGGGAAAGTCATATACCAAAAAGAACTTCCAATTAAGCATTTGAATGATGATACAATCGAATTTATAAATAATCTTTTATTTACAAAGTCCAAAGATTGGGTGTATGAAGATGAATATCGAATTATAAAAATAAATGCAGCTAATTCTACATTCAAAATCCCATTAGAAGCGATTGTTGATATTACATTAGGGTGCAAGTTTCCTATTAAAGATAAAAAAGAAATTATTGCTATTGTAAAAAGTAAAATTCCGTCATGTGAAATATATGAAGCAACTTTGAGCAAAACGAAATTTGAACTGAATATTAATAAATTAAAGCCGGAAGCATAACGCCTCTGGCTTTTTACTTGATTAGTCCTTTGTTTTTCAACCTTTCTACAATCTGGTTGTAAAGATACTCTATATCCTGCCGGAAATCCTTATACTGTTGGTAGATAAAGGAAACATCGGCGATATTGTTCGATATTACACACGGGGAAACATCCGGGAACACACCGGAAATCTCTGCGCGGATACCGTTCGGTAGCCGTCCGCCGGCAAGCACGCTGGGGGCGAACAAGAACAACACGATAAAGAGGAACTTCTTTCGCTGGGTGACGCTATCTGGATTGGGAGGACAGGCCATTCCAGAGAGGATCTCCTTAAACCATTCATAAATCTCCGGAATGAGAGAAAAATCGGTCAGGATGGGGGAGGATAACTCCTGCTCACGTTCAGATAACCTTGATTTCTGTTCACGTATTGATTTCAACTCCACGATTGATGAAAATTCTTTTGTCATAGCACGATTTATTTAGTTGGAAATTCTTATATTTGCATCATAATCGTATGGGGGAGTTGGCTTTTAATCGTGTGGGCTGGCTCCCTTTTTTGTTTTATGTCAAGTGGTATGCGTTCAAGATGGCGAAGGTGTAGATGATAACCGTAACCAAACTATCCAGGAATATCGCCCATGCTCCCAATTTTTGAATCCGGCTGAAACTCATGACCAAGACGACAAGGAAACATACCCACTGGCTTGAAAACAATCCCATCCCCAGTAATAAAAGTCCGATAGTATCCATGAACAATGCAACATGGAGCCACGGATGCGCCATCAGATACCATCTTTTTGATGTCTTATCCAGCCTTTGAAAGACTTTCACATGTCGGTACAGGGATTTACATCTAAACAGCTTCACAAGCTCGTACAGGGATTGTATGATGATTAAGGCGTAGAATGCGTGTTTCATGGTCAGTAGCTTTTATCTCCATGCTTGTACGGACGAAGTTCATTATATTTCATCTTCTGCTTGATGTGCCAGAAGATGTCGATATTTCTATCCCGGCAGAAAGCGAATATCTCATTCAGGAGGATAAATGGTTCATCCCTGTAGAAGTTGTCGGTGACATGGACACAGATTCTAAACATGGACTCCGTGAAGGTCATATCGGAATAGTCTTCCGTATCGCTTCCTTCGTAGTCGAGACTATCCAAATCATATCCTCTCAATCCGGCCAAATCCAACACACGGATACAAGCATCGGCAAGTTCATCCTCCACGCTGTCTTTGATTCCGTGTTTGAAAGCGTACATAAATTCCTCATCATCACGTTTCCTCTGTTTCATGTAATATTCAAAATTGACCCGGTTGGCATGTTTCCCTTTCCGGTCAGCTTCCACAGCTTCCATTAATTCGGATATGACCAGGCAAAGGAAATGTTCGTTGCTGTATTCTTCTTCGTGCCATCCGTGCTTCACTGCGCACTGGTAGGCTTTATCTCTTAATTCGTTTAGGTTCATTTTGTTTCTTCTATATTATACTCCCAAAAACTAAGTTTTCCTTTCACATTCATAATCGGCTTATCAAACAGTACCGCATCTTTCAGCACCCAGTTCCAGCAGCCTTTCTCAGCCCAGACTGAAGGATGGTTCTGTACGCAGTCGGCTATTACCACGCTGCCGATGATGGCACCAACGCAGAAATTAAAATCATCCCATTGTTTGTTTTCCGGTAGTGCAAACAACTGTTCGTTTGTCAGAATTGAGTCATAGAAATTGTCATAATTCAATGGCTTACCACTTGCATGAATCAGTACCCTTTGGCCGATGTACTTCTGAGGGCACTTCCATGTCCGGTTCTCAATGTCTTTGATACCGTGAGCGATTAGGCTCGCCCACGGCTGTTTAATGGATATTGCTTTCATGGCTTCAATCCTCCAGTAAATCTAAGATACGACAAAGAGCACCTTCAAGAACAGACACCCTGTCCTCCATGTCATTTCTGTAATCTTCAAATTCTTGGTCCTCATAGAGTGTCTCACACCCTTCATTTTTTGATGTCGAATATTCCAATGAAGTGTGACATATATCTGCAATATCACCAAGGAGTTCATTAACAGGCTTATCACCTAACATAGTTTCTACTGTTGTCTCTATTTTTACTTTTACTTGTTTCATAGCTTCTCCTTTCCAATAATTAATTCTTCATAAAACAAATCCAATGAGTGTTCGCTCGTTTCCCGGATATATGACCAAATATTGGTTTTTCAGGTGTCAATTTCAGAACTTCTGAAACCTTTACGTCCGTTTCATTCCACTTAAAAATCAGAAATCCACCTGGTTTTAAAACTCTAAAGCATTCCTTGAAGCCTTTTGAAAGCATATCTCTCCAATCGGAATATAACGCTCCATATTTTATTTGCTGGTAACCAGTCGGCATAGCTTTTTCGCTAAGGGAACCATACATATCAACCATTTTAGACTTCTTTCCCCGGCTATAGACTAAATGAGGCGGGTCAAATACAACCATAGAAAATGTACCATCTTCGTATGGCATGTTGGTAAAATCACATTGAACATCTGGGTTAACTTCAAAAATCCTGCCATCACAGAGAGTTGTCTTTATTTTTCGAATATCTTGGAATAATACCCTATCATCAGATTTGTCGAAATAAAACATCTTGCCACCACAGCAAGCATCAAGTATTGGTTTCATGTTCATTCCTCCATATTTCCAGTTATATCATCCAGATAAGCCCATTCTTCAACGGCATCCTTATCGCATTCGTAATCATCGCATTCCTCATCATCCCAGCATTGTTCAGTTACATTCCAATATCGAACACCATAACCGTACCCTGTAGATAGATGTCCTTTAACCAAGCAAGGTATTTGCGGATATACCTCATTTGCATAATCACCGATTGGTTGCGGAACTTCATCTTTTGTCTTATGGAACAAAGACTTCATGAACCATTCAACACCAGCGATAAATGCGCCTATCAGACCTAATTTATAAGCATCTGCACTATACTTCTCAGCGTGTAAATGCGCTGCTTTATCAATATCTTTTCTTTTCATGGTTTCTCCTTTCTACGTTGTTCTCTTTGAGCTATCTGTTCATTAATTTGTTCGATTGTCTTTTTCTCATAGTTCGGACACTTATACACATCGCCATAAGTAATAAGCACCATGAGTGGGAACAAAAGTCCGTGCTTACAGCTTCTTCCGAATGCGTCTGCATATCTACAGTCCTCACAATGTTGGTTTACATCATACGCTGCCATTTTATCTCCTTTCCACCTATCCCAGCAGCCACCACATGACTGCCAGGAACAGGTAATACAATTTCGTTTTACTCATTTCCATTCATTTTCTTATCCATCCATTCAACAGCATCCTGCGCACTCAGAGGATAAATGACAAAGGATGCAATCCTGTTCTTTACTAATTCCATAATCCAAGTTTAAGGACAGTTGAGTTTCTTTCATTGATTACTCCTCCTTCTTTCAACTAATAATTCTAACCGTTTCTCACACTCTGCACATTCGAGTTTCTTTCGCTCCAGTTTCTCCCGGAACTTAATCAGTTCCTCGTCCGTATTCTCATCAAAGAACATGTTGTTCTGACGGTTGTGCTCGATGTACTCATTCATCTTGCGTTCTGCTTTTGTTATCTTGGCTTTTGCAGAAATCAGTTTAGACAGGCAAGAACTCACTTCAAGCGACTCTCCTGAACGCTTGTCGTAGTAGTAAAAAGAAGTGTACACATCATTCCTCGGATACTGGCATTGCAGTCTGGCCACCCTCCATCTGATTACCCACATCCTTCTTTCGTACACTTCACGCGGAAGGTCGTAGGTGTATAGGGTGACAGGTTGATGGCCGTGACCGTAGCAGATGCTGATTTGCACCCAATTCTCGATTTTCAGTTCCCTTTCAGCTTTGGCCAAATCCTTAGCCATCTGGAACCAATCATCCATACTTTCCTGCTTTCCCATAGATTAAAATAGATTTTGTTGTACAATAATTCCTTCAGGTGTTTTAATCTCTCCAAAGCATTCTCTCCGAAATCTTTTCTCTTGCTCATCGAAATATTCCTTGTCTATTTCGGTACCATAGAAATCGAGCCCCATCCGATAAGCTGCGATTCTGGAACTTCCACTACCGAGGTGCGTGTCCAGTATTTTGTCACCAGGTTTAGCAAATTTTTCAAGAATCCATTGATAAAGTTTGATAGGTTTCTGAGTAGGATGGATTTTTGATTCTTTATTGTTTCCGCCTGTATTTGATAAATGAATGATAGATGCCGGACAATCAAAAGAAGTCCAAGCAAGCTCAAACTGGGAAAAATTCTTCCAAGGCTGCATTTTATCCCAGCACAATATCCCGCGTGTAGGTGGTAGAGGAAAATAGTTGCCTCCCCATATCACTTGATTATGGCTTACCCTGAACAGTTCCTCGAAATACTCTTTTGAGGGAGGATGATAATCCCAATCGCATTGCATTGTATTCAATGCTCGGTTCTTAAGTTTTCCGGCTCCTTGGTTAAAGCGTTTCTTTTTCAGTCTTTGAGCTATACTTTCACCATTGTATCCTCCATGCCTACGGTTCATGTTGCTACCCATCGACATGTTCGGGGCATTTATTCCGTATGGAGGGTCGACCACTGCCAGCTCAAAGAACTTATCTGGTATGTTCCGCATGTATTCCATACAGTCCATGTTATGTACCTCACTAACCATTTTATGCAACTTTTCTTTTTCTTATAATCTCCTTACAGATAGCCTCACAAAGCACACGAGCCATGTTCACCTCCACGGCGTTGCCGATGAACTTCTTCTGGTCTGACTGGGGGCCAATCAGTACATAGTCTTCAGGAAACCCCATTATCTTTTTCAGTTCTGCTATCCGAAGCATACGCATCTTGATGTCGATGATACCATACAAAGCCATAAACTCCTTAATCTTGATTGTCATCGGACTGTCATTAGATGTAACCTGTATGCCGATGCCTCCTTCAACTTCTACCAGATAAGGCGGCATTTTGTCCATGCGGGCTATAAGCGTAAAACATGGGTTGTTTACAGAACCTCCTGCGCTGGCAAACTGCGGATTCATCAGGTAATGCCATTTTCTGTTTGCCGTGATGGTCTGTGACGGCTGCTCAATACTGCTACCTATATTCGAGAAAGCTGTGTTCATTATCCACGGCTTACAAAAAACCATGTTGAACTTCGGAACTGTGGTTACAGTACCTACAGGTTGATTAATTGACGTCGGCTTTCCGGTCCCGTACTGATTGTCTATGAAAACATAATTAATCAATGCCAACCTATCCTTTGTCGTAACTGTAGGCGCAGGAAGTTCTACTGAATGATTATGCCCGTTTCCATAATAAGCCGACACGAAAGCGTGATGGTCTTTACAGGTGATTGTTCCAGCAGGTTCTTCCACAGAAATATTTTTGCTCTCAGGATGTCCGCTGTACTGCTTTGACAGGAAAGAAACCTGCACTTTTGCAAACCTATTTGCTGTAGTAACCACCCCTACCGGTTCTTCGATAGATGTACAAGTGTCTTGTGGCCTTACCGTATTATAACGTGAAATAAAAGCTTCTTTTCCTCCGGCCACAAACTTAATCAGCCCGGCATATATACGTTCAAGAGTTTTCTCGGCCAGCGGCTTCTTCCGACAGAAGATACTTTCTCCCTCGTCTGAAAAATCCAGCACTTCCTTGACCGGCTTCCACTTTTCCAACTTTCCGAACATATCCGACTTCCCATCCTTGCAGTGAGTAGGTTCTGGAAATACAATCGGCAGACCACGCTTGGCGAAGATACCGAAGAACCGCTTGCGAGTGGTGTATGCCCCATAATCGGCAGCGTTAAGAATGCGCCAGTCGAAATCGTAACCATAGCGTTTGACATTGCGTTTCCACTTCTCATAACAACGGCCTTTGTCCTTGCTGATAGGGTGTCCATGTTCGTCCATATCTCCCCAAGACATAAATTCCTCGACGTTCTCTATCTGGATATAGTCAGGGTCAATGGATTCTATGTAGCGGAATAGATGTTCAGCCAATGTCCGGCTGTCAGCGTCCCGAGGCTGGCCGCCTTTGGCCTTACTGAAATTCGTACATTCAAGGCTGGCCCACAGCACAACCAGTGCATCCGGATAAATCTTTTTCATTCGTTCCACATGGGCCACCAAAGGAGACAGTTCCAAATTCCTGATGTCCTCCGTGAAGTGGAGTGCATCCGGGTGATTGGCTGCATGACTGGCGATAGCGTTTGCGTCATGGTTCACACAAGCGACAACTTTCGCACATTGTTCATCTGCGTAGCGTGCGTTTTCTACTCCGGTACTGGTTCCCCCGGCACCGCAGAAAAGGTCAATATAGAGTAACTTTATCATATCAGTTCCATCTTTGAGGTCGATTGTTGATTCTCTCCAAGTAAGCGGCTGTCTTCTTCTCCGCATTCTCACCGTTACGGACGAAAATTCGCGTCCGTGTCTTGTCGCCTGGAATAGCTACGTACCTTCCATGTTTCTCCATCTCCCGCTGCTGGGCGATTTTCAATTCAGTCCCAGACGGATTCTTTTCCAAATCCATTTTACGTGGAAGCATTGGGTCATTTTCCGTTATCATTTTGCAAGATATTTGTTGATTATGTTACTCACTACAAGTCCGGCTTCATCACACATCCCGGCGAAGTTCTCAGACAATGATTCATTCTTCTCTTCATCCGGTATTCTTACTATGTTTCTCAGCTCCTTCAGTACGCGCTTTACCTGAAAAACTACCTGAGCATCTATTCCGTTTGATTCAAGTTCAGACTGGAACTCCAGTGCCGCACCTTCAAGCAAATCGGAGTAGATGAACAGCTTGTGCATCTTGCGAAGCATTTCTACCTTGAACTCTGGGGTATAGTCCTGAAGAAGTTCTCCCAAGGAATGTGGTTCCAGCTCTCTTTCAAGGGAGTCAATCTTGTTCTTGATTTTCTGTGCTTTGGCAAAGTTCATGGATGAAATCAAGGCGATATACTTCTTTCTCAGTTCATTGAGCTTTCTTTCTGATTCTTGTCTTGTCATTTCTCTACTTTTCTGATGATTAAATACTTTGGCTCACCCTTGCGGAGATTGCTTAATGTCTCTTCGTCAACCTCTGCTTCTGTGAGTCCGTTCACGTTCATGTATTGTGGGAGACGGTATTTCTCACGTAACCTCCTGATCAGGTTCCAGTCACGAGTTACCCAGTTGATTGTGATTTTCATATCATTTTCTCAGGCTTTCACCGCTGAAGAGGACGGTTTTTGTTATCGCCCTCAGCCGGTCAATAGTTCTTTCCCCATATTTCTCTCTCAGTTCGTCTATCGTGAGGTTGGTGGTCAGGATAAGAAGCTTTCCTTTCTTCTCTGCTTCGTCTGCCAGCTCAGCGAATGCAAGCCTTTTTTCGCCGTATTTGACGCTAAGATTCTCTGTCCCTATATCGTCAACGTAGATGATGTGTTTTTGCTTCACGGCGTCCAAATCAGCGTTCATTTGCTGGGCATCGTAGCAGCTTACCACCTTTCCGCAGTAATGGTTCAAGAGTAAGGGAAGAATCTTTCCACAGATAAGAGTTTTTCCACGTCCACAATTACCAAAACATAAAAGGCCACGTCCTTCATTATCAATCAACCAATTTGCTACCTCTTCGTACTCTTGGAGCCATTGGGCGCTTTCTTTAGTGAAATACTTGATACCAGCCCATAGAACTCTTTTGGCGTTTGGAATGGATACCTTTACGACGTTAGGAATAGGAGAGAAGCCCATATCTTTAAGTCGTTCGATTGTTTGTTGAAAATTTATCTGTTCCATATTTACCAGCCTTTTTTGTATTTTTCAGGTGAATTATCTTTCAATACTACGCCAACATCGGTTTTAGAAGGCATTTTCTCACGACTAGCCCATGTGACCAATCTTTTGGGAAGCTCCCAGGTTTTTTCCAATTCATAACGCATCTTAGTTTCAGACTTGTTAAGCTCACTCCAGTAATCGAAGAAAGCCCGAATCATTTCTTTCGGATACTGGCTGACATAAGGAACTAATGACTGGTAGAAGGATTCTTTCCGAGAGAGAGTAGCGGCTTTAGCCGCGTCTTTCTTTGCTACTACGTTAGTAGTAGTTTCTTTAATAATATTCTTCTCCTTTATTTGCTTTGTGTCACCCGTGTGTCGCTTTTCTGGCTCTTTGGCAGGGTGTGTCACTTGCTGTGTCGACACTTGTGTCATTAGCTGTGTCACTTGCATTCGTAAATTATTGATTTCCTGAATAATATTTGTGTCACTCATCGTGTCGTTGTCTGTGTCATCTACTGTGTCGGATTGTGAACCATTATACTCATTGTATTTTACCAGGGTTATTACATTCATTCCTTGTTCCTTGGAAAGAGTTATCATGTTTTCTCTTCTCAGAAAAGCAAGAAATGTCCGTACTTTCCTCTCAGACCATTTCCAACGCTTTGATAAGAATCTTATGGATGCAGGATATTGTCCTCTTGTATAAGAGACTTCTCGACCTCCGATACTCTCCATACGGGGCGTTGCCTCAAATCGTGCTGACTGAATCAAGTCTAGCCACGCTTCGCAACTGCTAAAAGTCCGGGCTTCATTCCACATATCATTCGAGAAGAACTTGCGGCTTAGTTTTATATATCCTTCCATAATCTTAAAATCTTACGTTAGTCAACTGTCTGCTATTGGAGTACACGGCCCATTTACCGTTTCCGCTATCCACCAGGCGTAAATCCTTGACTTCGCCAAATCGTTTCAGATTCCCGCAAAGGTCAACGATCCAGCCAGCCTCCTTGTTAGGATGCGGACGGATGGCACGACCGACTATCTGATACCAAAGAGCCAGCGACATTGTTGGACGGGCCATGACAATCGTATCCAGTTCAGGATAGTCAAATCCGGTAGTAAGTACACCTACGTTGGCCACAACGGGTATCTCTCCGGCCTTGAACGCTTCAAGGATATGTTCGCGTTCCTTCTTCGGTGTTTCTCCCGAAACGATGGCTGTTCCGGGAATAGACCAGGTAAGGCGTTCAGCTTCCTTCAAAAAACGGGTGAAAACCAATATACCTTTTCGTTTTACACCGCTCTTGGGATTCATAAGCCTATGGACGATGCTCACCAGAAACCCGTAGAAGTCGATACGCTCATACTCTTTTACTACAGACTTGTCCGTGTAGTCGGCTCCGGTAGTGTTCACCTTCAGATTAAATTCGTTCCATCCCAAAGGATTCATCGGATAATAGTTCAGTTTCGAAAGATACCCCATATCCAATAGAGTAGAAATTTGAACCTGATAGATTACCTCAGAGAACACGCACGGGCGTGTACGTGTGATGAACTTCAACATGCTACCGAAATCCCTGCTTGATGAAAGACGGTAAGGTGTGGCCGTCAATCCAAGGACTTTACATTTCAGCATCGAAAGAAATCTCTTGTACATTCCGTCTTTCGGGTTAACCAGATGACACTCGTCGATGATGATATTCTGAAAATGCTGGAAGAGTTCCGGATGGTTTACTACGCTTCCGATAGTGGCGAAAGTTATTCTTGAAATCTCCTTTCGCCCGAATGAGGCAGAGTAGATGGAACAGTCCAGAACACCATACGAACAGAGCTTCAGATAGTTCTGTTCTAGTATCTCCTTACTGGGCTGAAATACCAGCGTGTGCCCTTCAAGACGGCTGGCGATGTCGGCTATCACAAGACTTTTGCCGGCTCCGGTAGGCAATACCATGATAGCATTGTTCTTCTTGGCCCTGTTAGCAAAGAAGCTGACTGCTGCATTACTAGCCTTCTGTTGATAATCTCGTAATATGTAACTCATAAGCCTTTCTCCTTACTCAGTTTGTCTCCCAAAGCCTTGTAATACTTGGTGAGTTCGATTAATTCAAAATCAGTCCATTTCTTCGCCTGGCTTGCTCTCCATGCCAGCTTGTCGAATCGTAGCTGGCCGATTTTAGCTTTCAGGTTCTTTTCATATTGTATCAGATGGTCGGCACTGAATCGGTTGCACGCCCGGCACTCGGCATGGGCGTTATCCTCGTCAAAGCGTGTGGCCATGTGGCGGCGCGAATGGAAGTGTCCGCAATCTGCCTGTTCGTATGGCTTTATCTGGCCGCATGAGATACAGCGGAAATACCCGTTCGGCATACAATCACGAAGCCGGATATAGCGGCTGAAAACTTTGTCGAGTTTGGCCACTAAATCCGGCTTCTTCTTAATCTTGATACCTGCCTTGTCAAATAACGGGAAGGCTTTTCTTTCTTCTTTTTTGGTTTCTTGATGTAATACGGCATTATTTGAATCCCCATTCTTTTATGTAATCAATATTCTTTGGAAATCCATCTACTTGTTGAGGACTTAAAAATATCTTTTCACTTTTTAATGGAGTGCCTCCCCATACAGTAGCAGGACATTCTTCATATTCTTCTTTAGAAACTTCACTTACATTAAAATTGGGTTGGAAACCATATCCCATTACGCTTTCCCCTAAGTAAGTACCAAACTTCTTCAAAGCCCATTGAAATGCGATTTCCTTACTGAACAATCCATTTTTAGAAAGGACTGCTGCATATATTCTATGCATATAGTATCCAGTTTCAGTTAAATCAGGTCTGCAACGGATACAGAAATAGGAAATATTACACAAAACCTCTTTCACAAACGCTTCATGCTTCTTGCATTCTTCTTCTGTAAGAAACTCTTTTCCATCATTAGCGATGTAAACGACTTGAGTTACTTTTTTTGTTTCCATATTCTTTATTTTTGAGATTATTTGTGGACGCAGTGGGAATCGAACCCACCCAACCATCACGGTTTTACTTGCCACATATATTAGCTAATTTAATGAAGCAAGTTCATGGAGATATTGCGCAATTACTCCACTCTAAAGCACGTCCTGTGCTTGCGCCCGTATGCCCGTCTTTCCGGGCTGTCAATTATACTTCGATGATTACAATGTCAGGTGCAACACCTTTGATTGCTTCAACCTGTTCGTCAATCACCTTATTCTTGTATTCTTCAATGGCCTCATTCGCACCGGCAGAAACCAAAGAAAGGGAAACTTCCCGCCCATCCACATCGGCGTAGATTTCAACTTCGATTTCTTCACAATCAAATCCTTTAAAAAGAGGGATATTCAGTTTGAAGGATTTCGGAAGATTGGAATCTACAACCTGAGAATAGTTATCTGTTTTGTTTCCATTTTCTTCTTTACTACGTTCAATATCCTGATTTACTTTAGCCTTGAAGTTCTTCAAAGTAGAAACCAACATCATATTTTCAGATTTGTCCTTAAAGAAAGCACGGTGCATCTTGAAGAACTGAGACAATTTGAATGGCTCCCATTTCTTTTCTGTATTGATACCGAACTCCAGCATTTCCTTCGATTCCTGAAGGACTCCAGATATTTTGGTCTGATAATAGTCCGTCTCATTGATACTTAGACTCATCGCCATTCTGTCACGGTTCACAATAATGTTGGCCTTCTTTTGATCAATCAGTTCTACACGCTTTTCTATCCATCTGTATAGTGCGTCAATTGTTCCACTGATAACAACTCTTACCGGTTCTTTCGGATCAAGCGCAACTGCAGCTTTGCCTTCTCTTAAAACTACTTCGATAGGTGCACCATTATAATCTTTTGGTACGACCAAGTTGATTTTGTTTTCACTCATAATTAATTTTCTGTTCCTGTTTTACGATTAATACTAAATACGGTCTTTTGCATTTCTTGCGGCATAATTGGACGGCTGTAAACCAACTCACCTAATTTATTGTAGAACCCAGCCATTTTCTCCTTGTGGTATAGGAATTTGGCACATTCCTCGTTGGCTACGAACTCTGAACCTCTTTTGATATGGTCCAGAAGTTCCTGCTTTTCTTCATTCAAAGGCTTCAATCGTTCTTTGAAGCTTTCCATAGCCTCTTTCTTCTCCAACTCAACATCGTTGATGGTGATTGATACCTCGGCCAAAGTCTCTTTCTTCTGAGCCAGTTCTTCGGGGGTGAATCGGTGAGTATATCCGATTTTCTCTACCGCATCGGCGTTGTCCTGAAGGAACTGCCATCGTTCCTGTTCAGGGATGTCTTGTCCTAAAAATTTGTCCATAATTATCTATAACTTTTTACACCGAACCTATTATAAATCTTTTTAGCGGTACCCATACCATTATAAACAGGGATGAAACTTCTTTGTAAGGCCTTCTCTCTTTGATGAATGCCGCTTGAATTAGGATTAATAGACTTCTCTGGATTAAAGAATCTTGCTACATCTTGGGGAAATTTTCTTTTTTTCATAATCTCAAAATTTTAGATAAACTCTTTATTACGTTCGATTTCTTGTTGTGCAAAAATTAGCATCTGTTGTTCGTTTGCCAAAGGCAGATAGATGCCGGCAACAGATGCGCTCCAGTTACGAAAACGGTCAATGCTCAAAGTCATTTCACCTGTTGTCAGTTCTGCAGAACTTCGCAGATAGGTTACTTCCTTGCCTTTCTTGTTGACCGTCTTTCTCTCAAACAAATCACGGTTGCAAGTCCTTTTATAGAAGTCTATCTTTGCTTCGTCAAGGCTGCAACCGTACTCACTGCCGAAATACCCTAAAAGCAGATGCAAATAGCTGTTCTGGGATAGCGTGCGGTTAGGGAGCTTCTTTCTCACTTCCACAACTGCATGCTCCTGGAACAGTTTGTTTACATAAGCCTTGAACTTGGGTATATCGTATTCATTCTTCAGATTGAATATGCTCATAGGCTAGAACGGTAAGTCATCTTTGGGATTTCCATTCGCATCTACATCAGGTGGAAACGCCTGTACCATGGGTGGCGTTTGTGACGGTGCCGGTTGCTGTGCTGGCACGGATGCTGGCTGGTGCATTGGCTGACGGCCTTCCAGTTTATAGCAGCGGATGGACACCATACGTTTTAGTTGTCCGTCCTGATTTGTCCATTCCCGACCTTGGAGGGAAAAGGAAACCGTTATTACGTCACCGGTTCTGAACTGGTCAAGTTCGGCACATTTGTCACCACTTACTTCAAGAGGTAGAATGTTCTCGTACTGGCTTCGTTCACCTGTATAGGGGTCGTAGGTTGTGGCATCAAGAATAAATTCACGTTTCACAAACGGGTTGCCACCGCTTTTGGATGGGATTTCTTGGGGCTGGCCAATATAGACCAGCCGTCCGGTTATTTGATTTGCCATATTAGTTTGAATAAAAATCTTTTATCTGTTGGAAAATCTGTCCACGTTGTTTAATTTCTGCAATTGCCTGTTCGTCACGAGTGATACGGATTTTACAATACTCATTGGGAAGAATATTACGATGCCAGTTGGCTTCATCGTCGTAGGTTGTTACAGACAGAAAAACAAGGTTACAGCTTTTAAGATGTGTACAAAAGAGTTGTTCCTGAACCTGATAATAATAAGCTTTATGCTTCTTCTTGACGTATTCGATTAAAGCTTTGTTGTCATGCTTGATAGGCTCAATAAAATCAAGGTAATCTGAAAGATAAAGAGTCTTTAATTCATCAAAATCAGTTAACTTTCCTTTATCGATACAAGCAAAGTCCAGGCTGCACTTGAACACGTTCATTTCATCTGACCTGACAACATATTGTGTAAAATAGTTGTCAGGCAAAGTGAGAAGATACCTGTTCTCAAGAATGGCTCCCGTACGTAAAGCATCTATAGGGCTGGCAAAAGCATTGTAATAAGGCTTTATCCCGCTGACGAAACGCTGCATGAGGGCGATATGTGATTTCGTATTCTTGCCACTCATCAAGGCATGAACGTCACCGCTTCCTATGTACATGGTTTCTGTCATATCTTTCCTTTCTTCTTGAGGTTGTTATATGCCATTTTAAGCTGTTCGCTTGTCATGTCATCAGCACTTCCTACATTGAAATAAGACAGTATGTTCTGCGCAAACTGATTGTCGGTCATCATGTAACCAACGACAATATTTTTCACTTCATCTACTGTAGCAGGGGTTTGCATCTTGGATTTGTTTTCATCAGGGTCTTCACCTGTAGCAATCTTATAGGCATTAAGTAAAGCGTATTTTCTGGCATAAGTAGAAGCCTTTCCAAATCCCTTGTCGCCTGGGTCAAGTCCACGCCCAAAACTTTCCACGTCTATGTATTCTGACGTGTTGTCCAGATTGATAATGCGTAGGGTCATTTTTATGATGTCCATATAGTTAATGGATTCCCCACCACCTTCTTTGACAACTCTAATTATTTCCGATTTAACAAGTTCCTGCTTAATTGGAATGCTGACAAGGCCATGCTTGGACTCCGCTTCTTTCACTTCCAGGGTAACATCAATATCCTGTACTGCCTTGTAGGCATAATTACCTTTGCCTACGGTCAGGTTCTTTTCGATATTTTTTATCTCATTTGAGACAAGCTGTATCTTCTGATATAGATTTGGCTTTTCTTCCATAATAATTGGTTTTAATACATCAATTTTGCATGTTTTATCACGTCCCAGGCATTACAAGCCCATCTGCTGTGTGGCACGCCTTCTTTGGTCTTGTATCTTATCCTTCCGGATTCGCACAATTCTTTCAGCCTTTTGAGACCGCCTACTATCGAAGCTGCTTCGTATTTCCCGAAAGACTTGTTGTTTAAGACGATTTTCAATACATCTTCGTTTATCATAAGCATTTTATTTTAAGCAGATAATTGCCGAGAAACCCGGATACTCTGTTGCTGATACCCGGTACTTCACGTCCATTTTGTTTTTAAGTGTCCCGATCAAGCGAAGGTCACGATTGCGGCGTGATGCTTCCAGCTTGATTCCGTTGTGCCGTTTCTTGTCATAGGGAACTTTGTAGATGTCCCCTTTCTTCATTTCGTCAAAAAGACGTACTGTCTGGTAGTTTTCGTCTACTGTAATTTCTCTAACCATAGTTTAAGTATTTGATTGTTTGCTGGCAGAACGGGACTTGAACCCGTGACTTCCATGCTAACCCTTACATGGTGTTCTACCGCCTGAACTATCTGCCAATGAAAATGCCGGGCTTTCATAGCCCGGCATCTACCCATTTTCAAACCATAAAAACTAATCTACTAAGCCAGCTAATGACTTGACCATGTTCTTGAAGTTGTCAAACTTCGATTCAATCTTTTTCTCTTCTTCCATGTAATACAGCATTGATTTTTTGTATTCCTCTGATTCGCGTTGCAGATTCTGTGTGTATGCCACGAGTTCATCATGCGTCATACCCTGTAATTCCTCATTTGTTTTCATGTCTATTCTTTTTAATGTTATTGATTTCGGTTTCTATCTCCTTGTCGAACAGCTCCCGTCTGTCCAGTTCTCGCGAACGTGCCGCCAGAATGGCACTGATGTCCGCAAATTCATCACAGATGCTTTTTATTGTTTCTTGCAGCTCGTTCATTGTCCAGTCTGTTTGCGATTGAAAAACCAGTGATTATAAACCCGACGAATCCTATCCAGTACATAGCAGACAGGTCTTGATTGAAGTGCATTACCAGAACGGACAATGCACAGAGAAAAAGTAGTATTTTCATAACCGTGTGTATTAAATATCGTTCCCGTGGGCGTTCCGGTGGTTGCCTTACTGCTTATCAAAGGTCTGGTAAGCCACGGGTATATATAGTTCTTGCTGGTGTCTAATCAGTGAAGATTGTCTTTGTAGCCGGCCTACGGCCACCTGCAATCGTATAAGTGTCTTTTTGTTCTCACGGTGATTAATGCGCTGCGTTTGCCTATTGCCAGTCCATTACTCGCACCCTTTTCACCGTGCCGCTATCGCTACTCAGTCGAACCCCTTTTACGTCAGGTGTAGCGGTACACCTAAAATTCCATTACGTCAAAGAACCAATCAAGTAGAACCCTGCCCGATTCTCGCTATCGGTTGCCGTTCAGTCCGTCAGCAGGGTAGGTGAGTTACCAGCGCGTCACTGCCATGCCTTGTGATAACTGAAGGTTAATGTAGTCCATGCCATCATCTTCAGGCAGGTTGTATTCTTCAAGAAGGGCTTCGTATTTGTCCACCTCTTCAGTAAGTGCTTTGATGTATTCTTGCTTGCTGTCAACGTTGAAAGCCCTGCATAAAGTCTCTTCATCTGCGTTGTAGGCGAAGTTCAGGTCTTTGTACAGCCCGTCAAGTTCTTCTTCGATTTCGTGGCGTGTCATAGTCATGCGATATTTAAAAGGTTAGCTTTCTTGAAGCATCTGTATTCTTGTCTCTCAGTATCGAAGTACACCTGAACAGTGTCATTTTTCTTTCTGCTTTCACCTGATGTGGCTGGTATCAGATTTTCTTTCAGCGTGCCGTAGGCTTCACGAACAGAACCATCTACCTTTTTGAAGTAGAACTTTACTATTCTTTGCTTCATTGCAGCTTTCAGCTTCATGTTTGCCCAGGCGCATTTCATTGCTTCACTCATAGAGAAACCGTTTCTCTTTACCAACTGCCAAGCAAGACTCATAATCTCGTGTAATACATTTCTTTTCATAATCGTGTGTTTTATAAATGAATTTACTATCTTTGTTTCGTATCAGTGTTACGTTTCTGATGCAAATGTACTAATATTATTGATATATCACTGATATTACAGTGAAAATATCAGTGATATTAACTTTATTTTATATATAACTCGATAATATTACTGATATGTATGATTTAAAAGGATTCAGACAAGCATTTGGACTTACGCAAAAGAACATTGCTGATATTCTTGAATGTGGTCAGGCCAATATTTCTGGTATGGAGAAATCTATGAGAGATTTAGAACCTGAACAATACAAGAAACTATGTGCGCATTTTGATGTTGCATCTGTAGACAAATTCAAAGTATCAGATTTTATTCAGGACACAAAAAAGAAAGATTCTGAACCACAAATAAGTTTTACTGAAGGTGTACCTTATTATAATGTGGATTTTATAGGAGGGTTTGATATTGTCTTAAATGACCAGACAGCAAAACCTGAATACTTGATAGATTTCAAGAAATACAATGAAGCTACTTGCTGGTGTAATGTTACAGGTCATTCAATGGAACCTGAGATAACTCATGGAGATATTATTGCGTTAAAGAAAATAGAAGATAAGTCTTTCCTCCCATTAGGTGAAGTATATGCAATAGTAACAACCAACGGAATGCGAACAATCAAGAGATTAGGCCCTTCAAGTGACCCAAAATGTTATACGTTGGTTCCTACAAACAAATCTCCGGAATATGGTATCCAGGAACTCCCTAAGAATATGATAGAACATATCTTTCAGGTTCTTGGATGTATGAAAAGACTATAACCATGAAATTCAATCAATACCTTTGGAACTTATACAAGAACTCTTCTGACGGTAAGTCTACCATATCTGCATTTTCAGGCAGAAAAGAGTGGATGGAAGAAGAACGTCTGTTCGAGAAATACAACCCGAAAATCAAGGACGGATTCAATTCCGAAATGATTTGCGGGATACTAGAAGATTTCTGGTGTTACAAAGTATCAGAATATGAAGGTACAGTATTAAAATCCTTGGATGATGCCGGAAAGCTGTATGAGGAAATCATATCTACCGGGCTGATGATAGAAACGGAAGAAGTTTTAAGGATTGGAGATTTTGACCAAATGCTTGGCTACATTCCATTACTTTCAATGGAACTGAACTATATGTTTGGTGAATACTTTTTTCCCTATTTATATATCAACGAACTTTTCCATCTTGAAAAATTAGCTGATTATTTTGAAATAGAACTTCCTCCGATTCCAAAGAAAGCTGACTACAAAGCCAGGTGTATGTATTATTGGGAATTGTGCAAAGTATTCTATCGATTCAGGACGGAAAACGGTTTGTCTCCCGATGAGCTAAGCGCTTTCATGTATGATTATGCTCCCAATCTTCTGATAAAGGAAGAGAACGCAGAAATGCCCAAACCATCATCTGCGTGGTTTATCGGAGGATTAATTAAAGGATATGGGAAAGAATGGACGGTTGGATTTTGGCAATCGAATAAGGAAACAAAGAAAGGGGATATACTCATACATTATGAAACATCTCCAGTAAGTGCCATCACTTGCTTGTGGATAGCACAGGTTGACGGTGTAATAGACCCATTTGCCCACTACTACAGCAATACTTATGTAAGCAATAAAATTGATATTCCTCATATCTCATTAAAAGAATTGAAAGCAGACGAATACTTTTCAAATCATCCGCTTATCAGAAAGAATTTTCAAGGAGTCAATGGATGGCCTGTTACGGGAAAGGATTATGCAGAACTCATGAGGATGATAGAAGCAAAAGGATTTGACACATCCGTACTTCCACAAATATACGCACCGTCATTGCCGGAAGGAATAGTCATTAAGGAGGAAAAAGATGTAGAGAAAAAACTACTGGAGCCATTGTTGAATGAAATGGGGTGGTATGAGCATAAAGACTACATTCGTCAGTTGCCAATCCATGCAGGAAGAGGGCACCGTATTTTCCCGGATTATGCGCTTCATTATGACAACAAGCCAGAAGATGAAAAGGCAAAGGTGTTGATTGAGGCAAAATATCACATGAAGAATAATCAAGAAATAGAATCGGCCTTTCTTCAGGCATTCTCTTATGCCAAGTTACTTCTATCTTCGGTGATTGTTTTGTGTGATAAAGAATGTATTCTTGTCTATGAGAGTAAGGAAGGATTCAGCAGGAGCCGATATAAGAAGTATTATTGGGAAGACATGAGAAATCCCGATTTATATAACGAATTAAAGAACAAACTAACTATCTAAATCCATGAAGAAAATACTGCTGACTATACTGGCAATATCATTGTTTGGCTGCGGAGGGAACAAGCCGTCCCAGAAACAGAAGGATAAGGCTGACAGATATGTTCAGAGTCTTGTGGATGCCGATATAGGAATCTACAAAGGCGAACTGACCGACGCGAACTTTCTAATCCTTGCAGTTGATGCTTATTCTGGAGCAAACTTTGATGCTTATGCACGTACATACTTGGAAGAAGCACAAGGTAAAGGACTGGAGATAAAAGGAGTCTATATTGTAGACATCAAGAACTGCCAGTTCGGCGATGGCTGGGTATCCGGTGACAGGATAGGGAAGGCATTCAAGTAGAAAAAAATGTTCTAATGAGTATCCTTATTTAGCTTAAATTTAATTATAAACAACTGATACACAGTGGTTTTATATTATTCTTAGATAATCATTCGTAATGAGTAAGTCGCGGGTTCGAGTCCCGCTTTCGGCTCCGATAGAAATCCACTTAATATCAATGTATTAAGTGGATTTTTTATTTCCCCGACTCATCTCATGAATCGCCCACAGGTAATAGGGGATAACTTTTTTTTATGAGGGAATTTCAGGGAGATGTCGTAATTTTGTGCCACGAAACTAAAAAATTACGATTATGTACCAATCTATTCTTCGTCCTTGGTTGTTCCGCATCGATGCGGAAAAGATTCACAACCAGATTATTTCTTTGCTTCATGTGTATCGTCATCTTCCGTTGGTAAAAGGAATGTTACGTGCTTACTATCGTCCGAAGGCAGCTCCGTTCCAATGGCGGAATCTGACTTTCGGTAACCGGGTGGGGTTGTCTGCCGGGTTTGACAAGGAAGCAAGTTGCTTTGACGAACTGAGTGATTTGGGCTTCGGATTTCTGGAAGTCGGAACGGTGACTCCGGAAAAGGTGGCAGGAAATCCTTCCCCGCGCATTTTCCGTTTGCCGGAAGATCATGCATTGGTGTCGCGTACAGGTTTCAACAACCCTGGAAAAGAAGTAGTTCTGAACAACTTGCAACGGAAACGGGAAGGAAAATACATTTTAGGAGTTAATATCAATACCAATACGCCAGCCGACGGTGAACGGGCCGCAGCAGATATTATAAGTTTGTATGAGGCGTTCAGCCGGTATGCAGATTACTATACGGTAAACTGGGGCAGCATGACACCTGAGATTCTGTCAGGGGTATTGACGGCCCTTGAATCCTATAAGCAGCGTTTGGAAAAACCGGTATTTCTGAAACTTCCGGCCGATGTGCCTTTGGAGAAATTGGAGGGTATTATTACCTTTGCGAAGACGCATCATCTGGATGGCTTCATTGCCACGGGGCCTACACAAGACCGTTCGTTGTTGATTCATTCCAGCCAGGCGGAAGTGACAGAGGTAGGTGCGGGAGGTATTAGTGGACTTCCGGTCATCCATAAGTCGGTGGAGGTAATGAAATATCTGTCGGCTCATGCTCCTAAAGAGATGTTGCTGATTGGAGCTGGAGGAGTGATGACACCGTTGGAGGCCGATGCCATGCGGAATGCAGGCGCTCATCTGGTGCAGGTATATACTGCTTTCATTTATGAAGGTCCCGGCATTATCAAGCGCATAGCTGAGGCATGCGATGAGTAAAAGAGGATTTAGAACTACAAGATATGGAAACAAACGAGAAAAAAACAGCCGCCTGGCAGTTGCATGAACTGTCAGACCGGATGGTGACTTACAATGCGGGTGATCCTAAACGGATACAGCATCTCATCAAGGTGCATTACTTTGCCCGGATGATTGGTTTGTCAGAGGGATTGGATGCGGCTACACAACTGATTTTGGAAGCGACCGCCATTGTACACGATATTGGTATTCGGATTTCCGAGAAGAAATATGGAGTGTGTGACGGGAAACATCAGGAACAGGAAGGTCCGGCGGAGGCCCGGAAATTGCTGACCGAGATAGGGACCTTCTCTGAAGCGCAGATTGAACGGATATGCTGGCTGGTGGGGCATCACCACACGTACGACTGTATAGAGGGAATGGATTATCAGATTTTGGTGGAAGCCGATTTTCTGGTCAATATTTATGAAGACAACCTGCCGGTAGAAGCTGTCCGGAAGGTACGCGAAAAAATTTTCAAGACAAAGGCAGGCCTGTCATTGCTCGACAGAATGTATCTGTAAGCAAGACGGAAGCCGTTGGATGGCGTCTTTTTGAGGCGGTAAAGTGTCTCAAAAAGACGCTTTTTTTATGGGTTTAAGTGAAAAAATTTAGTGGATACCGCCATTTTATGGACGGATGATAGGGTGGTTGTCTGATGAAATGTGTATTTTTACCCGTGAATAGACAGATATACCATGAAAAAACAAACCTTATTTCTTTTTTTATGTGGCCTGTGTTTGTGGATGAATACGGCCACTGCGGTTGAATATAATGTACTTCGGCACGGAGTGGTGGGCGATGGAAAAACACTGAATACGGATAGCCTGCAAGCGGCTATCGATAATTTGCATGCCTCAGGGGGCGGTCAGTTGTATTTTCCTGCCGGACGGTATCTCACCGGCAGTTTGCAGTTGAAATCGAATGTGATGCTTTACCTGGAGAAGGAGGCGGTGCTGTTGGGAAGCACGAGTCCGTATGATTATCCGGGTTTCAGCACGGAGAAGGAGCTGAAGGTGAACGATGACCATTTTGACCAGGCACTGATTTATGCGGAAGGAGCTGAAAATATTGGTATCATGGGAGAAGGGTGTATCGATGGACAAGGTCGAGAGCTGGCCTTGACGATTGATAGTCTGCATCATACGGGAGAGTTGGTGGATAAGCATTATAACACATACCGCAAGCGCCCGAATACGCGTCCGAAACTTCTTTTTATTCGCGGATGTCGTGGAGTGGAGATTCGCAATGCCCATCTCCGAAGCAGTGCCGCGTGGGGATTGTCGTTCTCTTTGTGCACTGACCTTACTTTGGACAGTCTGCATGTCGAAAACCGGGCTTACTGGAACAACGACGGGATTGACATCAGTGATTGTAAGAAGGTACGCATTTCGAACTGTTACATCAATTCGGCCGATGACGGCATTTGCTTGAAGTCGCACAACCGGGGGGCTTGGAATGACGATGTTTCTATTTCCAACTGTCATATCATCAGCAGTGCCAGTGCCATCAAGTTTGGTACGGAGTCACTCGGTGGATTCAAGAACGTGAAGATTGACAGCATCTGGGTAAAGGATACCTATCGTTCGGCCATCGCCATTGAGTCGGTCGACGGAGCGGAGATTGAGCATGTGCAGGTCTCCAATGTACATGCGGTGAACACGGGCAATGCGATTTTTATCCGTTTGGGACATCGCTCGGGCGAGAAGCCGGGTTACTTGCGTCATGTGTCCATCAAGAATGTATATGTGGAGGTGCCTTTTGGTCGTCCGGACCTTAACTATGACTTGAGGGGACCTTCGGTGACGTTTTTCCATAATCCGTTCCCCAGTTCCATCTCAGGCATACCGGGGCATGACATTGAAGATGTGACCCTGGAGAACATCGAGATTGTGTATCCGGGCCGCGCTACGCGGGGGATGGCTTACATGCCGGTGAGCCGGTTGAAGGATGTGCCGGAAAATGAGAAGGGATATCCGGAGTTTACCATGTTTGAGGAACTGCCTTCATGGGGATTTTATGTGCGCCATGTGAAAGGGATTCAGATGCGCCGCATCAAGCTGCGTTTGCAGGAAGATGATTTCCGTCCGGCTTTTGTGTTCGACCGGGTAAGCGATATTTGTCTGACGGGGATTGACCTGCCGGAGAACAAGCAAGCAGGGCAGGTGGTCTTGCGGAAATGCACGTTGCAGGAAGTGGATGACACCGCAAAGAACCAGTTGCAGGAGGTAGATTGAGCAGAGGCCAGGTCAATAATATATAAGGTGAAAAAACAGGTATGCCTTCCTGATGCGCTTGACCGGCGGATTCAGGAAGGCATATTTTTATTCAGTTCGTTTCAAGTTATTCCAGACAAGCATCCAAGTCTTTAATCAGCTGTTCCTTGTCGAGGTGCTGGCCGATGAAGACAATCTTCTGCATGCGGTCACCGTAGCGTTCGTCCCAGTCTCTCACCAGTCCAGGTTCGCGTTTCATCATTTCAATAAGTTCGTCTTCGGGCATGGTGGCATACCAGAGTCCGGCTTCCGTAATCTGTTTCTGGCGTCCGGCCTGTTCGAAGAGGTACGACATGTCACGGTTGTGGGCAAAGTAGCATACCCCTTTGGCACGAATCACGTTACGCGGCCATTTGGTGGCCAGGAACCGGTCGAACTTATGGATGTCGAAAGCCGGACGGCGGTAATATACGAAACTGCTGATGCCGTATTCCTCTGTTTCGCCTTCGTCATGGTGATGCTCGTGGTCGTGATGATGATGTCCATGTTCGTGATCATGTTCATGCGCTTCGTGTTCGTGGTCATGCTCGTGTTCCTCATGATCATGGTCATGGTGATATCCTTCGTAGGAATGGGCTTCGGCCTCTTCTTCCTCGGTCACCGGACGTTCTATTTCGTGAATCCAGGCTGCAGAAGTCGCTACTTTTTCGTAGTCAAAACGGTGGGTACCGACAATTTTGTTCAAATCCACCTTCGCATAGTTACATTCGATGATTTCCGCACGGGGCTGGATGTTACGGATGATGCTTCGGATACGGGCCAATTCTTCCGGGCTGACTTCAGAAGCTTTGTTCAGCAGGATGGTAGAACAGAACTCTATCTGCTGAATCAGCAGGTTGGCAATGTCTTCTTCTTCCAGGTCCTTACGGGTCAGTTCTTTGCCACAGTCAAATTCGCTTTGCAGGCGAAGAGCATCGACTACGGTCACGATGTTGTCAAGGCGGCAGGTTCCGTATTTGGTATAGGCTCCACCCAGTTGTGGAATGGAACAGATGGTACGGGCGATAGGCTCCGGTTCACAGACCCCGCTGGCTTCAATGACGATGTAGTCGAAACGTTGCATTTTCATCAGTTCAAAAATCTGTTCGATGAGGTCAGTGCGGAGGGTACAGCAGATGCAACCGTTCTGCAGGGCGACCAGACTGTCTTCTTTCTGGCCCACGATACCGCCTTTCTGAATCAGTTCTGCATCGATGTTGACTTCACCGATGTCGTTCACGATGACGGCAAACTTGATTCTTTCACGGTTGCTCAGCAAGTAATTCAATAAAGTGGTTTTCCCGCTTCCCAGATAGCCGGTGAGCAGGAGTATAGGCATGTCTTTTGTTTTCATCTTAATGTTCTGTTTTTTTACGTGCCTGCAAAGGTAGTGTTTTTCTGCATATGGTGTCACTTCTTTTCCGCAGAACACACGTTTAACTTTCGTTATAGCTCGGTGTCACATACGTGACAAAGTTTCTGGAGTGTGTGGGCTATCTTTGCACCCGTAATCAATAAAAAAGAAAAGAATATGGAAACGAAAGATTGGAAATATACGAGTGTGGGACAAATTGTAGCCGATGACTTTGCTGCAGCGAAAGTGTTTAAGAAATATGGCATCGACTTCTGCTGTCATGGCGAAGTGACGCTGGAAAAGGCTTGTGCCAATTTGAACTTGTCGGTGGAAGAAGTGAAGCAGGCATTGACGCGTCAGGAAGAGGCTGGGAACGGACGGATTCCGTTTGCTTCATGGCCGCTTGACTTGCTGATGGATTACATCCTGAAGATACATCACCGTGGTATCCGTGCCAATGGACCGGAGTTGTTGGCCTTGCTGGAAAAGGTGGAACGTGTGCATGGGGAAGCACATCCGGAGCTGCACGAACTGAAAGCGTTGGTGAGTGAGTCGCTGGAAGATTTGGAGATGCACTTGCAGAAAGAGGAAAATGTGTTGTTCCCGTATCTCTATGAGCTGTATGCGGCGAAGGAACAGGGACAGCGTATGGCCCCGATGCACTGTGGTACGATTTCCAATCCTATCCGGGTGATGAAGATGGAGCACGAAGGAGAGGGGAACCGCTACTTGCACATCATTCAGTTGACGAATCATTTCTCCGTGCCTCAGGATGGCTGTGGCAGCTACCGTCTGCTGATGCAAGAACTGGAGGCGTTTGTGGATGCCTTGTTCGAGCATATTCACCTGGAAAACAATCTGCTTTTCCCACGCTTTGAGGAGATTGAACAAGAAATTGTATGTTAATATTTTGATATTGGAAAGAATGGATAATGGTGTGGCGCATGCTGGGAGGTATGCGCCATATTTTTTGTAAGCGGAGGTCTGTTTTTTTGACTGAAATACATATCTTTGAAGAAATAAGAAAAAAATGACCGTTATGCAGAGACAAATTTTGGGGGCAGTCTTATTGCTCCTGTTAAGTATGCCTGTATGGGCACAACAAGTGAAAGTTAGTTATGAGTACCCGGCAGATTCCCTTTCTGTACCTTTGCAGGAATATTTCCAGATGCAAGGTGTGCAACATTTGAGACTGATAATCCGGGGCGAGTTTAATGGAAAACGTGCTACCTTGCAAAAGGTATCTTGTCAGAAAGGTGCATTCACAGAGCGTGAACTATTACCCGATTTCCTTCATTTTATATTGGTAGACAGTGTAGAGACACTTGACTTTATGGCTGTACCTTACAAGGACGATAGTCTACGTGTCACTTGTTTCCATTTGACTGAAAACAATATGCCGTTGTTTACGGATACTGTACGTATAGATAAATATAAGATTCTAATGGAGACGTATACACCTGGCGATGGTCCCGAAACCCCTATTATGAGTTATACTTCCGGTATTCCCATTGAGGGAGGTTTTTACTTTTGTGGTTTGCGTAGCTCCGGAGTAGAGCCACGCAAATGGTATGAGAAGTATGGTATTGACGATTATGTGTATTATACTATTCGGTTGGAGGAGGATAAGTCCTCTGAAGGACCGATTCACGTCAGAATAACGAAGGGTAACTAGTCTTACTTCTCAGAAATCAATAATCTATCTTATCCAAAATCCCCGCCAGGTAGGCAATGGTCACTCCGTAGTTGGTCATGGGAACCTGCTGGGTGCGTGCCCGGTCGATGCGGTTCAGCACATACTTGCGGTTGAACATGCAGGCCCCGCAATGGATAATCAGGTCGTACGGGGTCAGGTCTTCCGGGAAGTCCGTGCCCGATACGATGTCGATCTGCAGGCTTTCGCCGATGCGCTTGCGGAGCATGTTCGGAATTTTCACTCGCCCGATGTCTTCCGCCAGCGGCGCATGTGTACATGCCTCTGCAATCAGTACCCGTGATTCCGGTGTCAGCCGAGCAATGGCATTGGCTCCTTCCAGGTAGTAGTCGATGTCGCCTTTGTACTGTGCAAAGAGGACGGAGAAGGAGGTAAGCCGGCTCTCGGCTGGTTTCTTGTCATACACCGTGCGGAATACTTGTGAGTCGGTAATAATCAGCTTCGGCGGACGGGCCAGAGCGTCCAGCATGGCATCAATCTTGTCGGTGGTACAGCTCATCACCAGGCATTTGTGGTCCAGCAGTTCCCGGATGGTTTGTACTTGCGGCAGGATGAGGCGGCCTTTGGGGGCCTGGATGTCCTGCGGCATGACCAGCATGACGGTGTCGTTTTCTTCCACCAGCCGGCCTACGATGCCTTGTGCCATGGTTTCATCCGGCAGCTTGTGCCGGAGGCTGCGCAGAATGTCGTCCAGCCCTTGTCCGGTGAGGGTGCTCACCAGCAGGGGTACCTGTCCGCATTGTTTTTCAATGCGGCGCATGGTCTGCTCAGCATCGGATAATTGGTCACACTTGTTCAATATCCAGATAATGGGTACATTCTTTTCCTTCAACAGGTGCTGCCAGTGCAGCTCTTCGTTCAAATGGTCGTCGGTACAGACCATCAGGGCGATGTCTGTCTTTTCCAGCGCACGCTGTGTCTGGCGGATGCGAAGTTCGCCCAGTTCGCCTTCGTCGTCAAATCCGGCCGTATCAATGAACACGCAAGGACCGAGGCCATGGATTTCCATGGCCTTGAAAACCGGGTCGGTGGTCGTGCCGGGGATTTCCGACACGAGGGCCGTGTCCTGATGCGTCAGGGCATTGATCAGCGATGACTTTCCGGCATTGCGTTTGCCAAACAGACCGATGTGCAGTCGGTTGGCACGGGGAGTATCGTTCATACGTTTAATCAGTCTTTAAGTCCTACATTTAGAAACGGAAGTCGCGCTTCCCTTCGGCAATTCGTTCCAGATTCTCCAACGCTCTTTTGCGGATGGCGGGATTGGGAATCTCTTCCATCTGCTTGCGGATCATGTCTTCTGCCAGACGGCGTGTTTCCGGTGAGGCATAGTCATAAAGGTATTCCTGAAGCGTCATCAGGGCATTGGGCGCACAGCAGTTGGCAATTTGTCCGGTCTTGACCAGCGACATGAAGCGGTCGCCCGTACGTCCTTCGCGGTAGCAGGCCGTACAGAAGCTGGGGATATAGCCCAGTTTCAGCAGCCAGGCCACGATTTCATCCAGGCTGCGGTGGTCGCTCACGTCGAACTGGGCCGAGTTTTCTTCCGGCAGTTCTTCGGTGGCATAGCCTCCCACGCTGGTGCGTGAACCACCGCTGATCTGTGACACGCCGAGGGCCAGCACTTTTTCGCGCGAACGCTGCGATTCACGGGTAGAGATAATCATACCGGTGTAAGGCACGCTGATACGGATCACAGCGACAATCTTCTGGAATATCTCGTCGGAGATGGCGTTTTCGAAAGTAGAAGCATCGATGTCGTCGGCCGAGCAGATACGCGGTACACTGATGGTGTGCGGGCCTACACCGTAAGTCGCTTCCAGGTGTTCGGCATGCATCAATAGTCCCACGAAGTCGTAGCGGTAAGTGTTCAGGCCGAACAATACGCCGATGCCCACGTCATCAATACCTCCCTGCATGGCGCGGTCCATGGCCTCCGTATGGTAGGCATAGTTGCTCTTCGGACCTCTGGGGTGAAGTTTCTCGTAGTTCTCCTTGTGGTAGGTTTCCTGAAACAGGATATAGGTGCCGATACCGGCTTCCTTCAGACGGCGGTAGTTTTCTACCGTAGTGGCAGCAATGTTCACGTTCACCCGTCGGATGGCGCCGTTCTTGTGTTTGATGCTGTAGATGGTCTGGATGGACTCCAGGATGTATTCAAGCGGGTTGTGGATAGGGTCTTCGCCGGCTTCCAGTGCCAGACGTTTGTGTCCCATGTCCTGCAGGGCGATGACCTCGCGGCGGATGTCCTCCTGTGTCAGTTTCTTGCGGGCGATGGTCTTGTTCTTTGCGTGGTAGGGGCAGTAGGTACAGCTGTTCACGCAATAGTTCGACAAGTACAGTGGGGCGAACATCACGATGCGGTTGCCGTAGAATTTCTGCTTGATTTCACGGGCCAGATGGTAGATTTCCTCCACCAGTTCCGGGTCGTTGCATTCCAAGAGTACGGCGGCCTCGCGGTGGGAGAGTCCCTTGCACAGCCGGGCCTTTTCAATGATGGAACGTATCAGTTCCTTGTCCTGGCTCTTGCTTTGGGCATATGCCAGGGTATCCAGAATTTCTTCGTGGCAGATAAATTCCTCTGCCTTTTGAGAATCAATCTTGTACATAGTTGCAATGTAAGTTATAACGTCTTGCCGGGATAGTCTCCGCGGCTTTTATCTATTTCATATCCGATGGCTGCCAGCCGTTGTGCCAGCAGGCGCAATCCTTCGGCGGCTTCCGAACCCATGGAGGCTTTGTGGTCGTACAAGGCATATTTCTTCCGTTGTTCCACCGGCGAAAGGTTGGGCATCACCACGTTACCGCCTGCCAGTATACCTTTCTCCCGTCCGTCGGGAGTGAGGCTGGCCAATGCGGTGGTCGAGGGAATCAGTGCCTGCGGGTGCATCAGCCGGAAAATGGAGAGCAACGTCAGGGTCTGTGTCAGACTTCCGGGCTGACAGGAAGCGAATGGAGTGTCATGATGTGGCAGGAAAGGTCCGATGCCAATCATTTGAGGGCGGAACTGCTCAATGAAGAGAATGTCTTCCACCAGGTTGTCGACGGTTTGTCCCGGGCTTCCCACCATGATGCCGGTACCCGTCTGGAATCCGATGCGTTTCAGGTCGTCCAGACATCGCAGGCGGTTGGACAATGACATGCTGTCGGGGTGCAGCCGGCGATAATGGGCTTCGTTGTGCGTTTCGTGACGCAGCAGGTAGCGGTTGGCTCCCGCTTGAAAAAAACGTTCATAGGAAACAGTGGGGCGTTCACCGAGTGAAAGGGTGATGGCTACATCGGGAAATTCTGTTCGGATAGCGGTCACTATTGAGGTGACCCGTTCATCGGTCATATAGTTGTCTTCGCCTCCTTGCAGTACGAAGGTGCGGAATCCCAGTTCATATCCGTGCCGGCAGCAGGCCAGAATGGTCTCCTTGTCCAGTCGGTAGCGTTCCAGGTGGCGGTTGCTTCTTCGGATGCCACAATACAGGCAATCGTTATGACAGCAGTTGCCTACTTCGATGAGGCCACGGATGTAGATTTTATTGCCAAAATGGCTTTGAGCCACCTCTCGTGCCTTTTGCATGAGAAAGTCGAGGTCTTCCCCCCGGCACTCCAGCAGAAGGGTACGCAATTCACCGGGAGCCAGTGTCTGCTCCCGGTAAAGGCGTTCTATCAATTCTTTCATGGATTATTCTTCCTGATGGCTGTTTTCGTACTTGAGGGTACGTTTCAGCAAATCCTGGTTTAACTGGCGTTTGCCGGCTACCGGATCGTTGTGTGCGCTCGGGCCGGTCACGCATCCACCTTCGCAGGCCATCATTTCAATGAATTGTGCATCTACCTTACCCGTCTTGGCATACGCACGGAGCACACCGATATTTTTCTTTGTGAAGTCAGAGAACTGCATGATCTTGATGCCATTGGCTTTCGGACCCAGGTAAGCTTTTACTGCTCCAGCTACACCGCCAGCCTGTGCGAATCCGTGCGCCTCGCAGACTGATTCGTAGGCTACCTTGTACGGATTGGCTTTTTCCAGTTCGATGCCCAATCCGCGGAACATCGGGTGGAGTTCTTCGAAGGTCAGCACATAGTCCACACATTCGTCGCGCTGTGCCTCTTTTCGTTTGGCGATACACGGGCCGATGAAGACTACCTTGGCATTCGGGTATTTCTGTTTGGCGATGCGGGCTGCGTAATACATCGGAGAACCGGTGCTGGATACATAAGGCTTCATGGCCGGAATATGCTTGTTGACCAGCTCGATGTACGATGGACAGCAGGAAGTGGTCATGAATTTCTGTCCTTCTTCCAGTTTTTCCAACAGCTCGTGTGCCTCGTTGCTGGTGGTATGCATGGCACCTTCAGCCACTTCAATTACATCGGCAAAACCGATTTCTTTCAATGCCCCGTACACTTGGTCGATGGTGGCATCGAACTGTCCCAATACCGAGGGAGCCGGAATGGCAATCACCTGTTCTCCCTTGCGGATGGCTTCCAGCACGTCGAACACTTGGGAAATTTCGAAAATAGCACCAAACGGGCAGGCATTCAGACACTTGCCACAGTAGATACACTTGCTTTCGTCGATGTGCTCAATGTAGTGTTCGTCCTTGCTGATGGCTTTTACCGGACAAGCTTCTTCACACGGTACCGGAATGTAGACGATAGCGTGATACGGACAGCTCTTGTGGCAAATACCGCAGCTGATACACTTGTCGTGGTCAATGCGTGCCTGACCGGTTTTCTTGTCGAAATGCACGGCACCTTTCGGACAGTTCATGTAGCAGCTTCTGGCTACACAGCCTCGGCAAAGGTTACTTACCTCGTAGTTTACCTGCACGCAGGAAGAACAAGCCTCGTCGATGACACAGAGAATATTTTCCTTGATTCTCTCTTTGCGGGCCAGTGTCTTGCGGGCATATTCAGAAAGGGGAGTCAGCTCGTCCGTTTCGTCGGTCATATCCCAACCCAGCAACGGGAGCAGCTTATATTTAGTAACGGCACGTTCCTTGTGGATACAGCAACGTCCCACCGGCTGTGAACGGCGCGGGCTGATTTCCAAAGGAATGCGGTCGATTTTCTCTACTAATTGATTTTCTTTCCATAAAGCAACCAGGTTTTCCAGCAGTTTGTGCCGGACAATCATTACGTTGTTTGTAAAAGCCATAATTGAGTAAAAGGTTTGTTAGTGTTATAGTTATCCTAAATTGTATATACGAAGATAAGTGTGGCAGTTATTTTTCCGTTTGTCCTTCTGCCGCTCTCAGAATCAGGGTTGTGGCACCGAGGGTGATGACGGCCCCGTCTTCAATGCGGACGCGCTCTTTCGGACCCAGTATTTCGTTCATCAGAAAAGTACCCGTGATGCTGTCGTTATCGCGGAGTGTATAAATGATTTTTCCTTGTTTGTCTTTTTTGACGTTGATGTAGCAATGACGGCGGTCCAGACTCGGGTCGTTACTTTCGATGGGAATGTCAATGTCGTTTCCCTTGCATCGGCGTCCGATGAGGTTGTCGCCTTCGTGCAGCGGCAGTACCTGTTTGTAGGCAAACACGTTTTCCACGGCCAATACGTTGCCGAAGTCTTGCACGCCTTCCTTTTCATCCACCACCTCTTCCTTGCGGTTGGCTGCGTTCAGTTTGGACTTGCCGATACGGATGCTGAACTGTTTTTTGCAGTTGTCACAAATAAAGACGAGTGACTGTCCTTCTTTATATTTTGTTTCATCAAACTGGATGAAATTGTCACATTTGGGGCATCTTACTCTTTTCATCTGTCTTTATAAAGCATATTTATTTTGAAGTGAAGACCCAGGCACTCTTGAATTCTTCCTGAGTACGCAGCTCCTGTACTTTTTTATAGGCTTCTCCTGAATTGGCATAGCTATCCAGCGCGATGCGGAAACGTCCGTCTGATTCCAGCACCTTGCAGTTCTTGTATCCTTTTTGCTGCAGCTTTTTCAATTCTTTTTGAGCATCGCTGTCCGTGGTCAGACTGGCTACGATGATATAAGCCTTCTTTTTGCTTGTAGCGGTGGCAGGTGCCGGTGCGGGAGCGGCTGCCGGTTTGGTTGCCGGTGCCTTCTTTACAGTTGATTGGGCTTCTTCTTTCTTGACTGCTGGCGCGGCTGCAATCTTTTCTGTCTTGACTGCTACGGGTTTGAGCGTATTGACATTGTTGCGTACGCGTTTCGTCTTTTGTTGTTTTTGGACAATCTTTTGAGAGGTAGACTGCGGGGCCGTGGTCTGTATGCTCGTGGCTACCGACTGGTTACGGATGGCATCGAACATGCTGAATGAGCCGAGAGAAGCATAGTTCGCATCGTCCATGTAGGTATTTTCTACCGGAACAGACAATACGAAGAACAAGCATACGGCGGCTGCAATGGCTACTACGTTGCGTGTGAAATGACGCAGGGAGAAATGCCGTTTTTTCCCACTGTCAGGACGGCTCACTTCCGGAAGTTTGTATTCTTTCGGTTCGTCTGCGGGAAGGGCCTTTAACAAGGGGAGCGTAAAGCTTTCCAGCCCGTATAGTCCCGGCGTAAAAAAAGACGGGGAAGCCGGTTCGAAGGCATAGCCTCCATTCATATTATAATAAATCGTACCTACATGGGGCAGGGTGACCTGTCCTTGCTGGTACAATTGGTCTTTCATATCTGTGACTACCTTTTCAATCCGGCGGGTCGCATCGGGAAAGTCAGTGTTATAGGCCTGCATGTATGACTGGACCAGAAGTCCGTCGTTCATCACCAGCTGCGGATTGAATCCAATGGTGCGGAGGGGCGGTTGGAATTCTCCCGTTTGTGCGGAGATGGCCGCTTGCCGTCTGTGGGCAATAAATCCTCCTAAGCCGGGAACGATGACACAATCGTTTTCCAGCAGTAATACTTCTATGTGTTTTGCCAATTCAATCATATTGCAAAAATAATACATTTTTCTTTTATGTGGGACATCTTTCAGGGAGCATTTTTTCGGTTGGCATTTAATTTTGTTGTATTTTTGCTGTCGGAAAATGTAGAAATCGATTGACGCATGAAAAGAACAGGCTTGATAATGCTTCTAGGGGGTATAGGATGTTTGGCAGGATGTATGTCTCCCCAGCAGAAAGAAGCGGAAAAGCAGGAAGAAGACCAGGAGGCCATGCAGCAGTTGCAGGGCATCTGGTTGGACGACAACACCGAGGCTCCTTTATTTAAAATTCAGGGTGACAGTATTTATTATGCGAGCCAGATTAATGCTCCTATGCTTTTTAGCGTGCGTCATGACACGATGACGATTCACAGTGCCCGTCCTATCTATTATTTCATCGAGGAACGGAAGGCGTACAGCTTACGTTATCGCACCTCGATGGGGGAGGTGGTTAGTCTGCATAAGGCTGAGTCGGACACGTTGTCGTTCGGGACAGTGGTTCCCGTGCGTGAAACGGAAAGCGAAGTGTTCGAGAAAGATTCCGTCATTCTGTATAAGGGCGAGCGTTACAGGGGATATGCCTACATCAATCCTACTAAGAAGCGGGTGACGCTGGTCAGCATTAATGAGGAAGGTCTTCCGGTGGAGAATGTCTACTACGACAATATCATTCATATCTGTGTGTATAAAGGAAAGGAACGATTGTTCTCCAAAGACATCAACAAGGAAATGTTTGCCCGTGTGGTGCCGGCCGATTTCTTGCACACTGCCATTCTGAGCGACATGGATTTTGTGAAGGTGGATGGAAACGGATATCGCTATGTGGCTACGCTCTGTATTCCCGACGGAGCTTCGTGCTACAACGTGCGGCTGGATGTGAGCAAAGAGGGAAATATTGTATTTTCCCGTTGAGCATGAGCTTGAATGGAAAGGGGAAATGTGGTGAATGTTTTAAATGAGGAATAACGGCCTCATTCACTTTAATGGATTGAAAAATCCTTCTGCATGCGGTCTCCTGATAATGGACTCATGCAGGAGGATATTTTTATGCTGTTTTGATCCGTTTGTTCTTTGATAGATTATGCAAATCCTATTCGGCCTGTTCCTTGAGCGAACGGTTGATCTGTTCGATGTAGTCTAGGATTTCTTCCCGTCCGGTCTTCTTTTCAGAAGAAGATACAAAATACGGAGGCAGTTCTTCCCATTGCTCTTTCAGTTTCTCCAAGTAACGGCTGACGTTGCTTTTGGTCTTTCCTGCACTCTGCTTGTCGGCCTTGGTGAAAATCAAGGCAAAGGGGATACCGTTCTCACCCAGCCATTCGATGAACTCCAAGTCGATGCGCTGAGGGTCCAGGCGACTGTCTACCAGTACGAAAAGGCAGGTCAATTGCTCCCGTTCCAGTACATAATATTCAATGAGTTTCTGGATTTTCTCCATCATTTTCTTCCCCCGTTGGGCATAGCCATAACCGGGAAGGTCTACCAGATACCATTCCTTGTTAATGAGAAAATGGTTGATGAGCAAGGTCTTTCCCGGCGTGGACGAAGTCATGGCCAGTTTGGGATTCTTGGTCAGCATGTTGATGAGACTGGATTTCCCCACGTTGGAACGTCCAATGAAGGCATATTCCGGCAGTTGGGTCTGTGGGCACATGTCGGCCCGTGAGTTGCTTACGACAAACTCTGCGCTGGTAATGTCCATAGGTTGAAATTGAGTTGTTTAATGCAAAGGTAATCGTTTTTCTCTTTCCCTGCATACAGCCAAAGGATTTTATCCGTATTTTTGCCTTCCGTAAATAAAGAAAACAAGCATGAATCAACAATATCCTTCCGTTTTATTGGAAAAGGCAGTGGGAGAGTTTGCCAAGCTTCCCGGCATCGGGCGGAAAACGGCCATGCGGCTGGTCCTGCATCTGTTGCGCCAGGACAATGCCACGGTGGAAGCGTTCAGCGGCGCCATTTCCACGTTGAAAAAAGAAGTGAAGTATTGCAAGGTGTGTCATAACATTTCCGATACGGACGTGTGCCGTATCTGTTCTAACCCTTCGCGTGATGCGACCACGGTGTGCGTGGTGGAGAACATACGTGACGTGATGGCGGTGGAGAACACCCAGCAGTATCGCGGGCTGTATCATGTGCTGGGAGGGGTGATTTCACCCATGGACGGCATCGGTCCTTCCGACCTGGAGATAGACAGCTTGGTAGAACGGGTAAAGTCGGGCACTGTTAAGGAGGTGATTCTGGCACTGAGTTCTACCATGGAGGGCGACACGACCAACTTCTATATTTTCCGGAAGCTGGCCGGATATGATGTGAAGATTACAATGATTGCCCGTGGAATTTCCATCGGCGATGAATTGCAATATACGGATGAGGTGACGCTGGGACGCTCTATCGTGAACCGCGTGGCGTTTACCGGAACCCTTTAACTCATAGAAAGAAGTACATGGAAAAGAAAATTAATCGATTGCTCCGCGTGCTGGAGGTGGAATTCGCCCTGTTCTGGATACTGACAGCGGTGTGGTGTGTATTGTATGAAATGGATATCCTGCTTCAGGGAAGCCGGGTAGGGGATGCGCGTGCCGAATACATCTTGCAGACGGTGGGGATTCTGCTGGCAGTGTGCATGATACCGTTGTCGTTGCGTATGTTCAGCTTGTCACTGATGCGACGGGTCCGTGAGTTGTCATTGCCGGAAGCGTTGGTGAGTTATCGCCGCTGGTGTGAAATTCGCCTGGCCCTGTTGCTGGCTCCGGTGCTGTTCAACCTGACGGTGTATTACTCTACGTTCAACCTGACCAGTTTGCTGTGTGTCGGTATGTTGCTGGTGGCCTCGCTCTTCTGTGTGCCGGGCCGCGGCCGACTGATGCGGGAGCTTGATCTGGAAAAAGAAAAGGAGGAACAGTAGGATGGGACTGACAGCCAAGTCATCGCAGGAAACTATCCGTCTGCGGGCACCAGAACCGGAGGATTTGGAGGTGATGCTTTCGCTTGAGAATGAGGCGGAGCTCTGGGAACTGGGTACGGCTACGGGGCCGTATTCTCGTTATCAGATGAAACGCTACATTGCCGAAAATCAGAATGACGTGTTTGTGGATGGTCAGTTGCGGTTGATGATTGTATGTAATGCCGGTGAAGTGGGCGGGATGATTGACCTCTTTTCGTTCGATGCGCGTCATAGCCGTGCAGAAGTGGGACTGGTGGTGCGAAAAGACTTACGAGGAAAAGGAATCGGAAAGATGGCACTCGCATTGCTGGAATCGCATTGCTTCGGGTTGCTCGGCCTTCACCAGTTGTATGCCTATATCCCGGTGGGGAATACGGCAAGCCGGAGATTGTTTGCGGCCGCAGGTTACACAGAATGTGGTATTCTGAAGGATTGGATACGGGTGGGGGATTCGTTTCAGGATGTCTGCTTATGCCAGAAAATCAATTAGTTATGATATTTGTGGACTTTGTTGGAAAGTCGTGTGAAAAACGTCCTTACGTTTGCTCTAAAACGTAAGTGCGTTTGGAGGAAAACGTAAGGACGTTTTATATCAAACGCACTTGCGTTTTGTTTGAAACGCAAAGGCGTTTTGGGAGGGGTGGAAAAAGCCCTCGGAAATCTTGAAAAAACCTCAAAAAAGAAAGGCAACTCATCACATTGGATAAGTTGCCTCTCTTCTTGTCGGGGTAGCGGGATTCGAACCCACGACCCCCTGCTCCCAAAGCAGGTGCGCTAACCGGACTGCGCTACACCCCGAAGTGTCTTTCTCAAAAGCGTTGCAAAGGTAGGGCTTTTTATTTTAATATGCAAATCCGGACACCTCTTTTTTGCGTATTTCAGGGAAAAAACGCCGTAAAAAAGGTGCCCGGAAAGGTCTTAGGGCTTATTTCTGCGGTTTCAGCCAGCGGTCAAGCCAGTTGAAGAAGGTGCGTTGCCAGAGAATTCCGTTCTGTGGTTTCAATACCCAGTGGTTTTCATCCGGGAAAATCAGCAGTTCGGCAGGGATGCCTCTCAGCTTGGCGGCGTTGAAGGCAGCCATTCCTTGTGAAGCCAGGATACGGTAGTCTTTCTCGCCGTGGATGCAGAGAATCGGGGTATCCCATTTGTCTACGAACAGGTGGGGAGAGTTGGCGTAGCTGCGCTGTACGGCCGGGTTGCTCTTGTCCCAGTACGGGCCACCCAGATCCCAGTTGGTGAACCAGAGTTCTTCAGTTTCGAGGTACTGCTGTTCCATGTTGAAGAAACCGTCGTGGGCAATGAAGGCTTTGAAGCGCTTGTTGTGGTGTCCGGCCAGCCAATATACTGAGTAGCCTCCGAAGCTGGCTCCCACACATCCCAGACGGTCTTTGTCCACATAGGGTTCCTTGGCGATGTCATCGATGGCACTCAGGTAGTCGTCCATGCAGTGGCCTCCGTAGTTGGTGCTGATTTCTTCCAGCCATTCCATGCCGAATCCTGGCAGACCGCGGCGGTTGGGGGCAATGATGATGTAGTCGTTGGCGGCCATGATCTGCAGGTTCCAACGGTAGCTCCAGAACTGGCTGACAGGGCTCTGCGGACCTCCTTCACAGAACAGAAGGGTAGGATATTTCTTGTTCGGGTCGAAGTTAATCGGATAAACGACCCATGAGAGCATGTCTTTTCCGTCGACGGTCTTGGTCCAGCGGGGTTCAACCTTACCCAGTTTCAGCTGGCTGAAGATGTGGTCGTTTTCTTTTGTGATACGGGTTACCTCGTTTTTCTTTTTCAGGTTGACCGTAAACAGTTCATCGGCTTCGCTCAGAGAGTGGCGGGTGGTGAGCAGTTGCTTGTCGTTCAGCATGGCTACAGAAGCATAGTCATACATACCGTCGGTGAGCTGTTTTACCTCGCCTTTCAGGTTGGTGCTGTGAATCATGCTGGTGGCATGCCATACGCCGGTGAAGTAGAGGGTCTTGTTGTCAGGTGCCCAGCAGTAGCTGTCCACGCCCGACTGGAAGGCTTCGGTTACATAAGTTTTCTTCCCGCTGGTCAAGTCCATTACACAAAGACGGTTGCGGTCGCTTTCGTATCCGTCGCGTTCCATGCTTTGCCAGGCGATGTTTTTTCCATCGGGAGAGAACTGCGGGTTGGTGTCGTAACCCATGTTCTTGTCGGTGGCATCTTCCTTGCAGAGGTTGCGGGTCTGCTTGGTTTCTACATTATATAAATAGATGTCCGAATCGGTGGATACGGCATAAGCCTGTCCGGTTTTCTTGCGGCAAGTGTAGGCCACAGACTTGGAGTCGGGACTCCATGCAAGCTGTTCGATGCCGCCGAAAGGTTTCATCGGCGATTCGTAGGGTTCACCGGCCAGGATGTCGGTGGCTTCACCTACTTTATTGTCGGTAAAGGAAGCCACGAACGGATGGGGAACGGTTTCTACCCATTCATCCCAGTGCTTGTACATCAGGTCATCGATGACTTTTCCGCTGGCCTTGTCCAGGTCGGGGTATTTGTCGACAGTACGTTCACCGTATTTCACCTGTGAGATGAAAAGCACCTTGGTGCCGTCGGGAGAGAACTTGAATCCGTCGATGCCACCTGCGTAGTCAGAGAGCTGCTGGCGTCCGGTTCCGTCGGGATTCATTTCCCAGATTTGTCCTTTTGTGATGAAAGCCAGTTTGCTTCCGCCTTTGATCCATGCCGGTTCGCCTTCGCTGTCGGTAGAGGTAGTCAGCAGCTTGTTGTCGGAACCGTCAGCATTCATTACGTAGATCACCTGGTGACCTTTGTTCTGCTTTACGCTGTAGTAGGAGACGGTGTAAGCAATTTTTTTCCCGTCGGGAGACACACAGGAACTTCCGATACGTCCCATGGCCCACAAGGTTTCCGGGGTCATCCGTCCGTCTTTCACGGTGATTTCCTGCTTGCCGATGAAAGGCGCGTCGGTTCCTTCTGCCTGAACGGCAGCCATTGGAGCCGAGGCCATCAGTACGGCCGCAGTCATGTTCATTAAATCTGTTTTCTTCATGTTTTTATTTTTAATTTTAGAGTAGAGTCTTTGTGCACGTTTCCGTCGTGCAAAGGTAAGATAATAAATGGAAAAAGAGAAGGCAAAAAGAAAAAGAGCGGAACGAAAGGTTTTCGATTGCCTTTCTGTTCCGCTCTTTCTGCTCCCTTTCAGGATATTTTTATTTCTTCTTGTTCATGTGTTCCTGACGTTCCTTTTGCAAGCGTTCCTGCTCTTTCTGCAGGGCTTCCAGTTTGGCCATCAGTCCGCTGGTTTTCTGCTGTGAAGGTTCCTTCTTGTTGGCTTCCAGCTGGGCGAGCAGCTTCTTTTCGTCGGTCATACGGCGCATAATCCACATGGTAATGATACCAATCAGACCGGAGATGAAGTAGTAGTAGCTCAATCCGGATGCGTAGTCGTTGAAGATGAAGAAGAACATCACCGGCATGATGTACATCATCCATTTCATGGCAGCCATTTGTGGGTTGTTACCCATATCCTGCTGCTTCATCATGATAATCTGGTTCAAGACTGTGGTGATGCTGAATAACAGACAGAATAAGCTCAGGTGGTTACCCAGCAACGGGATGTGGTAGCTCCAGCTAATCAGGTCGTCGTATGCCGAAAGGTCGGTTGCCCACAGGAATCCTTGCTGCCGAAGCTCGATGGCGTTCGGTACGAAGAAGAAGAGGGCCATGAACACCGGCGTCTGCAATAGCATCGGCAGACAGCCTCCCATCGGACTGACATTATACTGTCGGTAGAGGGCCATGGTTTCCTGCTGTTTCTTCAAGGCATCTTCCTGTTTCGGGTATTTGGCATTGATTTTATCCACATACGGTTTCAGGGCGCGCATCTTTGCTGAAGAGATGAAGGACTTCCAAGTGGTAGGAAGTACTAGTACCTTCACAATGATGGTCATGAGCAGGATTACCATACCCATGCTCAATCCCCACCCTGACAACCAGTCGAAGAGGTTGATGGTGAACCAACGGTTGATGAGTCGGATAATCGGCCATCCTAAGTAGACCAAATCTTCCAGTTCCTGGTCTTTGTCCTTAAAGCTCAAATCGTTGCTGGCAAGCAGCGTCTTGAAGTGGTTCGGACCAAAGTAGAACTGCATGTGTGAGGCTTTGGCACCTGTCGGGTCGAAAGTCGTTTTCATGTCTGCAGAGTAGTTCTTCATGTATCCGCTTCCTTTTTCTTCCATCTTGGATTCGAGGGTGGCGTTGTTGAAGTTCTGTTCTGCCATGAAGACACAAGAGAAATACTGGTTTTTGAAGGCTACCCAGTCGAGTGCTTCAGGAACGGTTTCCTGTGCATCCTTTGTTTCGCTCAGGTAATCGAAACTTTCGTCTACCGGCTTGTAGGTTAGCGAAGTGTAACGCTGTTCAAAATTGTAACCTTTTTCCATCTGGCGAGCTCTCTGTTTCCATTCGATGCTCATTGTCTTGGTAGAAGGAGAGAAGAAATTCTGCAAGCCGCTGGCCTGGATGGTAAAGTCTACCATGTAGGAGTTTGGCAGCAAGCGGTAGTTGAAATCCAAGTGTCCTCCGTTAGCCGCATTCAACCGCATGGTGACGGTAGAGTCGGTCACATTGGTTGCTTCGAAATACATCTGGTCGCTGAGAATGTTTTCATTCTTTCCTTCAAAACCGAAGCTTATGGAAGCATCCTTCCCATCAAAAAGGACGAGGGGTTGCTTCTGTTGGTCTTTATACTCTTTCAGTATGGCCTTGCTTACCCGTCCACCTTTGTTGGAGAACGTCAGCTGCACCAAGTCGTTCTCCAATACGGTAAACTGTTCCGTACCTTGTGCAGACTGGAAGAAAAGGGAAGAGCTGTCGGGACGTGCAGCTTCCACAGCTGCTGCGGCTTTTTGCTCCTGTACTTTTTCCTGTTGCTTGATGACCTGCTGGATAGAGTCTTGATAGTGCTGTGCGCGTGCTCTTTCTTCCTGGCTGGGGCGGTTGTAGATACCGAAACCTACAATTACCGCTCCAATCAGGACAAAGCCCACTAACGTGTTTTTGTCCATTTCTGTTTCTTTACAATGTTATTTTTGACTTACTTGTTGATAGCTGCCTTAATGAAGGACAGGAACAACGGATGGGGTTTCAGTACCGTACTGCTGTATTCTGGATGGAACTGAGTACCGATGAACCATTTCAGCGTCGGGATTTCGATGATTTCCACTAAGTCAGATTCCGGATTGATACCTACGCATTTCATGCCGGCCTTTTCGAATTCTTCCTTAAAGTTGTTGTTGAATTCGTAGCGGTGACGATGGCGTTCCTGAATATGTTCACTCTGGTAAGCCTGATAAGTTTTTGAAGTCGGGTCGATGACACATTCGTATGCTCCCAGACGCATGGTACCTCCCATGTTGGTGATGGATTTCTGTTCCTCCATGATGTCGATGACATTGTGCGGAGTCTTTTCGTCCATTTCGCGGCTGTTGGCATCGGCATAACCCAGTACGTCGCGGGCAAATTCGATGGCCATGCACTGCATACCCAGACAGATACCGAAGGTCGGCACATTGTGTGTACGGCAATACTTGATGGCGATGAATTTACCTTCGATACCGCGCTGGCCAAATCCCGGGCAGATGATAACTCCGTCCATGTCTTTCAGCTTTTCTTCAATGTTTTCTTCTGTCAGATTTTCACTGTTGATGAAGTGGATGTCTGCCTTGCGGTCGTTGTAGGTAGCTGCCTGTGAAAGGGCTTCGAGGATGGATTTGTAGGCATCCTGCAAATCGTATTTTCCTACCAAACCAATCTTTACGATTTCAGTAGCATTGTGACGACGGTTCAAGAAGTCTCTCCATGGACCGAGAGTCGGAGTTTCGCCTACCGGAAGTCCCATCTTTTCCAAAATAGTGACATCGAGTTTCTGCTCCTGCATGCGCAAAGGTACTTCGTAGATGGTTGGCATATCCATTGACTGGATCACGGCGCTTTCGTCTACGTTACAGAACAAAGCGACTTTTTTGCGCAGGTTGGTACTCAGTTCGTGTTCGGTACGCAACACCAGAATATCCGGCTGGATACCTACTGACTGAAGTTCCTTTACAGAGTGTTGGGTCGGTTTGGTTTTCAGTTCACCGGCAGCAGCCAGGTAAGGTACATAAGTAAGGTGTACGCACAATGCGTTTTTGCCCAGTTCTCTTTTCAGTTGACGGATACTTTCCAGATAAGGAAGTGATTCGATGTCGCCCACTGTTCCACCGATTTCTGTGATGACAAAGTCGAATTTGTACTTGTTGCCCAATAGTTTGACGTTGCGTTTGATTTCGTCGGTGATGTGAGGGATAATCTGGATGGTCTTGCCCAAATAGTCACCCCGGCGTTCCTTGTCGATTACACTCTTGTAGATACGGCCGGTAGTAATGTTGTTGGCTTTGGTGGTCTGGATACCCAGGAATCGTTCATAGTGTCCCAGGTCGAGGTCGGCTTCGTGTCCGTCTACGGTTACGTAGCATTCTCCGTGTTCATAAGGGTTCAGAGTTCCCGGGTCGATGTTGATATACGGGTCGAACTTCTGGATGGTTACGCTGTAGCCTCTGGCCTGCAGCAACTTACCGATAGATGATGAGATGATTCCTTTTCCCAGTGAAGAGGCTACACCACCTGTTACGAAAATATACTTTGTTTCTGCCACAATATGAATATTTAAAAATTAAATTCCAATAAAAACTGTCCGTCTTCCTTTTTCTTCCAGAAAACGGTTGCGGAGTCACTTGGAACATATTTTCTTCCAAGCGTGAAGAACTACTTCTTCAAAGTTGCAAAATTAGGAAAAAAAGCTGAACCCACCAAAGTAGAAAGGGTAAAACCTTATTTTGGCCAAAATATCCATTCAATATGAGACTACGGTAGAGATATTTTGAACATTGAATATGGGAAATTCGTTTATTATGCAATTAGTCATTGGTAAAATCATATTCTTTTAGAAATAAATCGTACTTTTGCACAAAATTGGAGAATTGAGATAAAAAAATGAAAAGGACAGGTTTATTCATTGTATTATTATGTACGATGTGGGGTGGTTTGTCTGCCCAGCAAATAGAAATTTCTTCAGATACGATAAAAAATAATGAGGTGGACTCACTTCATATAACGACTCCGGTTGTGACCCGTCAGAAAACGACTCAAGGAGTGAAGCAGGTGGCTGCTACTCCTAGAAAGGTCAATCTTCCTCCTGTGGAGGTACAGAAATTCTGGCAGATTATGCAGAATTTTCGCAAGGATTACGATGCGCAGCTGGAACGTTGGGACGACATTTATTTGTTGATTACAGGAATTCGTCCGAATCCGGATTATTATAAGTTATCCATGCCAGCGACGTATTATGAAGCTCCTGTCGAACAGGCGTTCAGCATTTCAGACTGGAAGCCTAAAATACCTTTTATTAAGGACGACACGTTAAAAAAACAATTGCCTCAGGTGAAGGATTTACGCCATACTCAGCAGGTGGACCGGTTTGTGAACCGTCAGTTGCTTTCTTTCTATCTGGAATATCCGAAGTTGGTAAAGCAGAATGAAGATAACTTGGAAGGACTGAAACCTATTTATGGGGAGATGTTGGTGGATGAACCGAAAAAGGAAAACCTGCTCGACATGATGCAGAATGACGAATTACCTAATCGGGTGACTGAAAAAGATTTGTTGGTCATCAAGCCTAATTTCTGGACGCTGGGGGGAAATGGTTACCTGCAATTCTCACAGAATTATATTTCAGATAACTGGTATAAAGGTGGTGAGAGTACTAAATCTTTACTTTCCGGATTTACCTGGCAGGCAAACTATGATGACAAACAACGTATTCAGTTTGAAAATAAAATAGAATGGAAACTGGGCTTTATTACGGCTCCTTCTGACACGGTACATAGTTACAAGGCCAACAACGACTTGCTTCGTTTAAGTTCCAAGTTGGGTTATAAAGCCTTCAGTACTTGGTATTATACGTTGTCTGCGGAGTTCAAAACACAGTTCTTCTCCAATTATGACACGAATTCTGATAACCTGGTATCCGCATTTTTCTCACCGGCAGAACTGAATGTCGGTCTCGGTATGGACTATAAATTTGTGAAAGACGGTGTCTGCAATCTGTCTGTGTTGATTAACCCGATTAACTACACATTGTATAGTGTGGCCAGTGATAGGGTAGACCCGACTAAGTTTAATATTGAGGAAGGACATAAACGGGAAAGCGTGTGGGGTTCCCGTTTGGAATCTACCTTGAAATGGAAAGTCTTTTCCATGCTGATGTGGGAGTCTCGTCTTTCTTATACCACAAACTATGAGAAAGTCTTGGCTGAATGGGAAAACACCTTTACTTTCTCTATTAATAAATACCTTTCTACGAAACTGTTTGTGCATGGCCGTTTCGATGATGGCGTGTCACGCGAAGTAGGCGACAGTTATTTCCAGTTGCAGGAATTGCTTAGCTTTGGTTTAAGTTATACTTGGTGAAATATTTGATATGACTACTTTTTTTCAGATACCGTCGTTTGTAACGATTCTTGATTTTGTGGGGACTTTTGCGTTTGCCATTAGTGGCATACGTCTTGCTTCGGCTAAACGCTTTGACTGGTTCGGAGCCTATGTGGTAGGTCTTGCTACCGCTATTGGTGGAGGAACCATCCGTGACCTTTTACTGGATGTGACTCCTGCGTGGATGACCGACCCTATGTACTTGATATGTACGGCTTTTGCCATGTTTTTTGTCATCCTGTTCGGAAAGTATGTCATTCGCTTGAATAACACTTTCTTTCTATTCGATACCATCGGTTTGGCTCTGTTCACCATTGTCGGGTTCAGTAAGGCTTACGCCTTAGGATATCCTTTTTGGATTGCCATTATTATGGGAAGTATTACGGGGGCGGCCGGCGGAGTGTTGCGTGATATCTTTATCAATGAGATTCCCTTGATATTTCGCAAGGAAATCTATGCCATGGCCTGCGTGATTGGCGGGTTGGTGTATTGGATTTGCCTGATGCTTGACGTGGAGTCAATGCTTTCTCAGATTATCGGAGGGCTTACGGTGTTCGTCACCCGTATCCTTGCGGTGAAATACAAGATTACCCTTCCCATCCTGAAGGGTGATTCCGAAAATCCTTGATGAATTTATTTCTTCTCAGCCTTAGGGAAAGTGGGAACACATTTCATCAGGTACATGATTTTCCGTTGCCGTTTGTACATGTAGGGACTGGGATTGCCCGAATTGAACTTTCGTGGATTAGGAAGACTGGCGGCGATGAGGGCGCATTGTTTGCGGGTCAGTTTGGCTGCAGTGGTGTGGAAGTGAGCTTTGGCTACTGCTTCCGCGCCATAGATGCCGTCTCCCATTTCGATGGAGTTCAGATATACCTCCATAATTCTTTCCTTGTTCCAAATCAGCTCAATCAATACTGTAAAATATACTTCAAATCCTTTTCTTACCCACGAGGAAGATGGCCATAAGAATACATTTTTGGCTGTTTGCTGGCTGATGGTGCTGGCTCCTCTGGCCTTTTTCCGCTTTTTGTTTTCCTCCATAGCTTTGCTGATTTCCTTGAAGTCGAAACCGTTGTGGCTGGCAAAACGGTTGTCTTCCGAGGCAATGACAGCCATGGGTAGGTGGCGTGAAATCTTTTCTTTGGGGACCCAGTGATGTTTCATGACCAGCTTCTCTCCTTTAGTCAGTTGTTCTACGCTGCGGATGACCATCAGTGGAGTAATGTAGACGGGAATAAACCGGAGTGCGATGACAGAAAGAAGGGTAGAGGCAAAAAAGAAAATAACGAGATTGCGAAGGTATTTTAATATTCGTTTTTTGTTCATGTTTGTACTGAATCTTTTATATGAAAATTATGCCGGGTTTGCAAACCCGGCATAATTTTATGGATTGACCCGATAAGAGGGCGTGTAGATTATTGCAGTGTGCCTGCTTCAGCTTGCTGAATCATCTGCTGGCTGGCATACATATATACTTCTACACGGCGGTTCTGTTCACGACCGGCCTCGGTAGAGTTGTCTGCCACCGGATTTTCTTCTCCCATACCGGTTACTGACTTGATCTGGCTGGAAGAAGCTCCACAACCTAACAGATAGCTGGATACGCTCTGTGCGCGTTCCTGTGACAGGTCAAGGTTTTTCTGTTTGCTCTGTTCGGCTGTACTGTTTTTCCATCCGGTATTGTCCGTATATCCGTAGATAGCCACATCCATGTCCTTGTTCTGGTTAAGTACATTGTTGGCAAATTTGCTCAAAGCCGATTTGGCAGAAGAACTCAGTGTGGAGCTGCTCGTGTTAAACAAGATTCCGGAATCAAAAGTTACTTTCACAGCCTGCAATCCGTTGTTGTCGGTCACTTGTTCTACTTGTGCACCTTCAATTTGTTCGGCTTGTGCGGCAGCTTTGTCCATCTTCTTTCCAATCAGTACGCCGGCACCTGCACCTACGGCAGTTCCGACAGCGGCTCCGATGGCGGCACCTTTACCGTGGCCAATGACGCCACCTACTATTGCGCCTAATGCGGCGCCACTACCACCGCCAATCAGTCCGCCTTTGGCTGTGTTGGTCATACCACAACTGCTAAATACCAAGCAAGCGCTCAGTAAGATAGCCATAGAATTCATTGTTTTCATTTTTTCCTTCGTTTAGTTAATATGCAAAAATAGGATAATTTTTCATTGTTTCATTTACACGGTGACGTACGGAAGCAATGACTTCTTCATTGTCCACGTTTGACAAGACTGTCTCAATCATTTCCGCAATTTCATACATCAGGTCTTCTTTTGCTCCACGGGTTGTGATGGCCGGAGTACCCAGACGGATACCGGATGTCTGGAACGCAGAACGAGTGTCAAATGGCACCATGTTCTTGTTCACGGTAATATCGGCAGCTACCAGTGCTTTTTCAGCTACCTTTCCAGTCAGGTCTGGATATTTGGTACGCAAATCTACCAGCATGGAGTGGTTGTCGGTACCACCTGATACGATGGTAAAGCCACGATCCATCAATGCCTGTGCCAATACGCGGGCGTTTTTCTGTACCTGAATTTGGTATTCCTTGTATTCCGGCTGCATGCATTCGTAGAAGGCAACTGCTTTGGCGGCAATTACGTGTTCCAGCGGTCCTCCTTGGATACCCGGGAATACAGCTGAATCCAGCAATTGCGACATCATCTTAATTTCACCCTTCGGCGTTTTCTTTCCCCATGGGTTCGGGAAGTCTTTACCCATCAGGATGATACCTCCACGTGGCCCACGCAGTGTCTTGTGGGTAGTAGAAGTGACGATGTGTGCATATTTTACCGGGTTGTCCAGCAGTCCGGCTGCAATCAGTCCGGCTGGGTGAGACATATCAATCATCAGCAAGGCACCTACCTTGTCGGCGATTTCACGCATCCGTTTGTAGTCCCATTCGCGAGAGTAGGCAGAACCACCTCCGACAATCAATTTCGGATGCTCTCTCAGGGCGATTTCTTCCATCTGGTCATAGTCCACACGTCCTGTTTCCTTGTTCAGGTTGTATTCGCACGGAGTGTATAGGATGCCCGACGTATTGACGGCAGATCCGTGAGACAGGTGACCTCCGTGAGCCAGGTTCAATCCCATGAACTTGTCGCCTGGATTCAGCACAGCCAGAAATACAGCCGCATTGGCCTGTGCGCCGGAGTGGGGCTGTACATTGGCCCATTCTGCACCGAAAATCTGCTTGATACGGTCAATGGCCAGCTGTTCGCTCTGGTCTACTACTTCGCATCCTCCGTAATATCTTTTTCCGGGATATCCTTCGGCATATTTGTTTGTCAGGCAGGAGCCCATGGCCTGCATTACCTGGTCACTTACAAAGTTTTCAGAAGCAATCAGTTCGATACCTTTCAGCTGTCTCTGATGTTCTTTCTCAATGATGTTAAAAATAGAATCGTCTCGTTTCATGATATATTCTTTTAAAATGAAAATTCGCATTAAAAAATAACCCCCACAGAGAAACTCAGAATATTCTTGCGTTGCCGCAGTCGGATTTCTCCTTCGTTATGAGGGGATTCGGTCGTATCTGTATTGTAGGACATGGCCTGAATTGAGTTGTGCAAGCCTATCTCATATCGGAAATCAAAAAAGATGTTTGACACATTGACTGCCAGTCCTACCACTCCGCTGTACTGGAAAGGATATTGTGTCTCCTTTATTTCTTGTTGATGGAATCCAGAGAACTCAGTAGAGCTGTGCCGTTCCCATATCCATGTCACTTTCGGGCCTACAAAGAACGCCATTCCGTATGGATGTACATCTACAAACTTATATCCGTACAACAATGGAATGTCAAAGGTAGTCATTTTTTTCTTTATAAGCGCATTGTCCGACAGGAGTTCCGAATTGGCCAAGGTAAGAGGGATGGACACACTTCCCTGCGTGATGTTGCATGAAAACTCCGGTTGGATAAAGTGATGCTTTTTGATGTTGAACCTGCAGAATACCGCCGCAAAATATCCCACCTTGTAGTTATTCTGTGTCTGTTCCAGTTCTTTTCCGTTGATGGATATCTCGTCTGTGAAGAACATCGAAGAATTGAAGCCTGCTTTCACCCCTAGGTTGAAACGAGGTTGCCTCAGCGTGACCATAGGCGTGGTAGTAGCCTGTGCCTGCAGTTCACACACTGCCAGCACTCCGCTTCCTATGACGGTGAGTAGGACTTCTTTTATCATATCAGGTTCATTTCTTTTTCTCTACCGACCAGCCGAACTTGCCGATTTTCTCTCCCAGCTCATAATATCCGCCGTGGGCATAGACCAGCAAATTGGCACGTGCCAGTTCAAATTTTCCAGTTTCTGTGTTCAGGTATTTCTCATCAGCTTTCACATTGACCACATCGGCTATGAACATGTGGTGCGAACCCAAGGCCACTATTTCCTTCACCCGACATTCAATGCAGAGGGGTGATTCCTCAATGAGAGGAGCCTGCACCATGGAAGCCTTGCCCGGTGTCAGCTTCATCTCCTTGAACTTGTTATAGTCCTTTCCTGAGCGTACGCCACACCAGTCAGTGGCAAAAGCCATGTCTTTGGTCGTCAGATTGATGACGAACTCCATATTCTTTTTCAGAATAGGATAGGAGTGCCGTTCCGGTCTGACCGAGATATAACACATAGGTGGGTTGGTACAGATAGTACCCACCCACGCTACGGTAATGATATTGTATTCCTCTTCACAGCTCCCGCACGTCACTAGGGCAGCCGGAAGCGGATAGATCATCGTTCCTGGTTTCCAGTCCTGCTTCATCGTTTACAGCAGTTTGATGTTGTCCTTCTGCTGTTCCTTCTCGCAGTAATGGCATTTCAACAGGCCCTTTTCCTTGTCAATTACATGGAACCAGGTCTGCATCGGTTCGTTGTTGGTGATGCATTTCGGGTTGTTGCATTTTACGATGCCTTTCAGTTCGTCCGGCATCTCTACTTCTTTCTTTTCCACCACCTCATAGTCGCGGATGATGTTCAGTTTGATTTTTGAAGCCACCACCGACAGTCGGCTGATTTCCTCTTCCGTAAAGAAACGGTCGGCAATTTTGATGATGCCTTTCTTTCCCAGTTTCTTGCTTTCAAAGTTATTACCGATGGTGATGTTGGCATCTTCATTCTGCAGTCCGAGCAGCGATACTACTGTAAACAGCTTGTTGGATGGTATGTGGTCGATAACCGTCCCGTTCTTGAGTGCGGCTACCTGTAATTCTTTCTTTTCATTCATATTTGCTTGAATTGAATTGGTTTCCGGATTATTTTTCAGTATCAGCTTTCACCTCGTCGAGCGTGATGCCCAATACGTCGCAAAGGATGGCCTGACGGGCATAGAGACCGTTCTTGGCCTGTTGGAAATAGTAAGCTTTTGGGTTGTCATCCACATCGTAGGTAATTTCGTTTACGCGAGGCAGTGGGTGGAGAATACGCAGGTTCGGGCGCGTATGTTCCAGCATTTTGTTGTTCAGGATATATACGTCCTTCACTCTTTCATATTCCATCAGGTCTGTGAAACGTTCGCGCTGCACACGCGTCATGTACAAAATATCCGCATCTGTGATGGTTTCTTCCGTAAAGTCCGTATGTTCCACATACTTGATGTGATGTTCTTGGCAGTATAGCTTGTATTCATCCGGCATTTTCAGTTCCTCCGGTGCGATAAAATGGAAAGTAGGGTTGAAATGGCGCATCGCCATCAGCAAGGAATGAACGGTTCTTCCGTATTTCAGGTCGCCTACCAGGTAAATGTTCAGATTTTCCAGTGTACCCTGCGTCTTGTAGATGGAATACAAGTCGAGCATGGTCTGCGACGGATGCTGGTTGGCGCCGTCTCCTGCATTCACAATGGGCACCGGGGCCACTTCACTGGCGTAGCGTGCGGCTCCCTCCAGGTAGTGTCTCATCACGATGATGTCGGCATAATTGCTCACCATCATGATTGTATCTTTCAGCGTTTCTCCCTTGGATGAGCTGGTTACCTTCGGGTCAGTAAATCCGATGACTCTTGCTCCCAGACGGTTGGCTGCCGTTTCAAAACTCAGTCGGGTGCGGGTGGACGGTTCAAAGAACAACGTGGCCACTACTTTTTCGGCCAGCAGGCGGCGGTTAGGTTTCTTTTCGAACTCTCTTGCCATTTCCAGAAGATACAGGATTTTCTCTTTGGAATGTTCGGCGATAGTAACTAAACTTCTATTTTCCATGTTAGCTGTTTTTGATTACTTTTATAATACCGGAGTTCAAAGGTAGGTAAAAAAAATAGAAAATCCACCGTTTTGGAGAGATTTCGGACAACCTTTTCTCATTTCGGAGGATATTGTGGAAAATAAGCCGTTGTTACAAAGATTTTCCGTAAATTTGCGACTTCATAGAAATAACAAACGAATAACTACGCATATGAGAAAGATATTTATATATGTATTGTGGGGATTTGTGCTTCTCTGCATGATTGTGGTGGCGGTGATTTTTACGGCTATTGCAAAGGGTAAGATTGGCTATGTGCCGCCGGTGGAAGAACTGGAGAACCCGAACCTGAAATTTGCCACCCAGATTATTTCCGACGATGGAAAACTGTTGGGCACTTGGTCGCTCAGTAAGGAAAACCGAGTGTATGTAGGCTATGACGACCTGTCTCCCCATCTGGTACATGCCTTGGTGGCTACCGAAGATGTCCGCTTTCAGGACCATTCCGGTATTGATGCCAGGGCGTTCATGCGTGCGGTCATCAAGCGCGGCATCTTCATGCAGAAACATGCCGGTGGTGGTAGTACCATCACCCAGCAGCTGGCCAAGCAGTTCTATTCGCCTACGGCCGACAATGTGATGGAACGTTTGCTTCAGAAACCCATTGAGTGGGTCATCGCTGTCAAGCTGGAACGATATTATACGAAGGAGGAAATTTTGACCATGTATCTCAACAAGTTTGATTTCCTGAACAATGCGGTGGGTATCAAGACGGCTGCCAAGACTTATTTCGGAAAAGACCCCAAGAATTTGAAGATAGAAGAAGCTGCCACTTTGATTGGTATGTGCAAGAATCCTTCTCTTTATAATCCTCGCCGTTTCAACGAACGCTCGCGCGGCCGCCGCAATACGGTACTCGACCAGATGCGCAAGGCCGGATATCTCACGCAGGAGGAATGCGATTCCCTTCAGGCACTTCCTTTGGTTCTGAAATTCCAACCGGTAGACCATAAAGACGGTCTGGCCACTTATTTCCGCGAATACCTGCGTGGTATCATGACCGCCCGCAAGCCTAATCGCGGTGACTACCGCGGTTGGCAAATGCAGAAATATTATGAAGATTCGTTGGCTTGGGAAACCAATCCTCTTTACGGCTGGTGCGCCAAGAACAAGAAGAAAGACGGCACCAACTATAATCTCTACGTCGATGGATTGAAGATTTATACTACCATCAATTCCCACATGCAGCAGTATGCCGAAGAGGCCGTCTATGAGCATGTGGCCAAATACCTGCAGCCCCGTTTTTTCAAGGAAAAGAGAGGGCGCAAGACGGCTCCTTACACCAATCAGCTTACCCCGGAAGAAGTGGAACAGATTTTGAACCGCTCCGTCCATCAGAGCGACCGTTACCGTACCATGAAGGCCGACGGCTGTTCGGAAGCCGAAATCATGAAAGCCTTCAATACCAAGTATGAGATGTCAGTTTTCTCCTGGGAAGGCGAGAAAGATACCATCATGACGCCGCTCGACTCCATCCGCTACTACAAGCACTTCCTGCGGGCCGGTTTCATGTCGATGGACCCCATTACGGGTTACGTCAAGGCCTACGTGGGCGGACCGAACTACAACTACTTCCAGTACGATATGGCCATGGTGGGCCGTCGTCAGGTAGGTTCTACCATCAAGCCCTATCTGTATGCGCTGGCCATGGAAAATGGATTCTCCCCCTGCGATGAAGTCCGCAACGTAGAGCAGACCCTCTTCGACGAGAACGGAAAAGCCTGGTCGCCCCGAAACAGTTCCAAATCGCACTATGGCGAGATGGTGACACTGAAGTGGGGTCTGGCCAACTCCAACAACTGGATTTCGGCCTACCTGATGAGCAAGCTGAGTCCGTACGACTTGGTTCGCCTGATACACTCTTTCGGTGTGTTGAACAAAGACATTCAGCCTACCGTATCTCTCTGTCTGGGCCCGTGTGAAATCTCGGTAGGAGAGATGGTGAGTGCCTACACTGCCTTTGTCAATAAAGGTATCCGTACCGCTCCGCTGTTTGTCACCCGCATTGAAGACAACGACGGCAACGTTGTGGCCACCTTTACGCCGCAGGTCAACGAAGTCATCAGCGAATCCACTTCTTATAAGATGCTGGTCATGCTCCGTGCCGTGATCAACGAAGGAACAGGTGGACGTGTACGCCGTCTGTACGGCATCAAAGCCGATATGGGCGGTAAGACCGGAACTACCAACCGCAACTCCGACGGATGGTTTATGGGCTTTACCCCGTCGCTCGTGTCAGGCTGCTGGGTAGGCGGTGAGGAACGCGACATCCATTTCGATACGATGCGCGACGGACAGGGAGCCTCCATGGCCCTGCCTATCTGGGGCATCTACATGCAGAAAGTCTATGCCGACAAGTCTTTAGGTTATTCTCCCGACGAGACCTTCGACATACCGGGCGATTTTGACCCCTGCAAGGACCGTCTGACCGAAATAGAAGAAGAAAACAACAGCCGTCTGGACGACGTGTTCTTCCAGTAAAAGGCGCGATTTTATTAAAAAGGAAATGCGGAAAATCATGCTGACAAAACAGTGGTTTTCCGCATTTCCTTTTTTGAACTTATATGTGCTTATTGTATCTTCTTGACATAGCCCACCGGAATCTCCACGATGGCATATCCCAGGTGATCGATGCGAATCATCACTTGCGAGTGGCCTCCCAGTTCCACCAGTTCCCCTTGCAGGCCCTTCAGCGGTCCCTTGAAAACCTCCACTTCTTCGCCCGGAGCCAGTGGCTCATTTTGGAACCGCACTGCCTCTTCCGAGTAATCCAGCATGAACATGAACCGTTCCATCTCTTCATCTCGGATAATTGCCGGCCGTTTGCTGGCCGGGTCTATCAAGCAACCCGTTAGTGCCGGGAAGTTCTGCAGCAATCCGATGCGTTCTTTTTCGTCCGTGCGGATGAAAATCAGCATCGGAATCACCACCTGCTTGATTTTCTTTTTCCGGTCGCTCCACTGTCGCACTATCTCCTGTATGGGTAGGAAGTGAGTTATTCCGAGCATTTCAAGTTTCTCGGCTGTTTTCTTTTCATGATGCATTCTTACATAGAATGCGTACCAATGCTGTTTTTTTGGGGTTTCCATTGTGTTGTCTAAAGCTTGATAATAAGGCTTTAATTAATTATATGCTTTGGGCAAACGGAATTCCATTCATGTCTTTTCTGAAGTCCGGTAGCTGAGCATATTTAAGTACAAAGATATGGAAAAAGCCTCTACCTTCAATGCGTGAGCAATCTTTTTCTTTGTAGAATTCGCGATGAATTTTACCCATATTTAGATGAATAGAGGTGCTTTTGAGTGGCTTGAAAAAAACGCTTTTGTGTTTGGACTGAAACGCACTTGCGTTTAAGATAAAACGTCCTTGCGTTTGAAGCAAAATGCACTTGCGTTTAAGATGAAACGTACTTGCGTTTTGGAGTGTCTTCTGAAGTACCTGATTTTCAGCTAAAAAGAGTTAGCGGATTTTATGCTTTTTCATGCTTCGGGAAGAATTGCCGGGAGGAGGGGCCTACTTTTCAGGGTGGACGGGCATGAAAAACACAGAATTTTATGTAAGTTTGCAAGGTAAACACATAGAAAAATATGGAGGATTTTTTATCGACGACAGTCAATGTGACGGCCAACAGGGGGAACAGCCTGATAAACAGGAAAATGATTCTTCGCATCCTGGGGGTCTTGCTTTTCATGGAGGCCATCATGTTTCTGGTCTGTGCAGGGATATCCCTGTGTTATGGAGAGGCGGACTATCTTTATTTTATTTATACGACATTGATTAATATGGTGGTGGGGAGTCTGCTGCTACTGCTTGGAAGAGGGGCGGAAAATCGGGTGACCCGGCGCGACGGGTATTGCATCGTGGCGTTTACGTGGCTGCTGTTTACGGGGTTCGGCATGTTGCCTTTCTATATCAGTGGGAGCATTCCTTCGGTGACGGATGCTTTTTTTGAAACCATGTCGGGCTTTACCACCACAGGGGCGACCATTCTGGACAATATCGAATCGCTTTCGCACGGCATGTTGTTTTGGCGGAGTTTCTCGCAGTGGATTGGGGGACTGGGTATCGTGTTCTTCACGATTGCGGTACTGCCCATCTTCGGGGTGGGAAACCAGGTGCTTTTTTCAGCAGAGGCCACAGGGGTGACGCACGACAAGATTCATCCGAAAATCAGCATCATGGCCAAATGGCTGTGGACGGTGTATCTTATTCTGACGGTAGTGGAAACGGTGTTGCTGCTGCTGGGGGGTATGGACTTGTTTGATGCGGTATGCCATGCGTTTTCTACCACGGCGACGGGAGGGTATTCTACCAAGCAGGACAGTGTGGCATATTGGAACTCTCCTTTTATAGAATATGTGATAGCCATTTTCATGGTACTCTCGGGGGTGAACTTCTCACTGTATTTCATGTGCATGACGGGGCGTGTCAAACATCTGTTCAAGGACGAAGAGTTTCGCCTGTATCTCATCTCCATCGGGGCAGTGACGCTACTGATTACGGGGGCACTTTACTGGCATAACCATTACGGACTGGAAGAGGCTTTCCGCAAGTCATTGTTTCAGGTGGCTTCCGTTCATACCTCGTGTGGATTTGCTACAGATGACTATAATATATGGGCGCCTTTTACGTGGATGTTGCTGATTTACGCCATGGTAGCTGGTGGATGTACTGGGTCTACGGCTGGAGGTATTAAGATTGTACGCTTGTTAGTGGTGTTGCGGAACGTGAAAAACGAGTTTCACCGACTGACACATCCGCGTGCGGTATTGCCGGTGAAGTTGAACCGGATGGCGGCTTCGCAACGAACCATTGCCACGGTGATGACCTTCGTGTTGTTTTATTTTATCTGTATTTTTGTGTGTTGGCTGCTGCTGATGTGCATGGGTATCGGACTGGAGGAGGCGTTCGGCCTTTCGGTGTCCAGTATCGGTAACGTGGGACCGGGATTGGGCGCTTTCGGGCCTGCCTTTTCTTGGAGTGCGCTGCCGGACCTGGCAAAGTGGTTGTTGTCGTTCATGATGCTGATAGGGCGACTGGAATTGTTCGGGGTATTGCTGTTGCTGACACCGAGCTTTTGGGACAGACGATAAAAAAGACAAGCGCCATGGCTGAAAGGCCGTGGCGCTTGTGCGTTATATATAATAAGGTATAGACGGAACTTAATCGATGAAGCGGCGGGTGAGTTGCTCGAATTCATCGATGCGGCGGTCGCGCAGGAAAGGCCACCAGCGGCGTACGTTCTCGCTGCGGTCCATATCAATTTCCACTACCATGTTTTCTTCTTTCAGGTTGCTGGCCTGGGCGATGATTTCGCCTTGCGGACCGGCTACGAAGCTGTTGCCCCAGAACTGGATGCCGTTGGTCTGTCCGGAAGGGTCGGGCTCCAGGCCTACACGGTTCACGGCGATGACGGGCAGGCCGTTGGCTACGGCATGGCCTCGCTGTACGGTGACCCATGCACCGAGCTGACGCATCTTTTCTTCTTGGGTGTCACTGCTTTCCCAGCCGATGGCGGTGGGGTAAATCAGCAGTTCGGCACCTTTCAGGGCCATGATACGGGCGCCTTCAGGGTACCACTGGTCCCAGCAAACCTGTACGCCCAGCTTGCCGATGGAAGTTTCGATGGGTTCAAAGCCCAAGTCGCCGGGAGTGAAGTAGAATTTTTCGTAATAGGCAGGATCGTCGGGAATGTGCATCTTGCGGTATTTGCCGGCAATGCTTCCGTCTGCATCGAACACTACGGCGGTGTTGTGATACAGTCCGGCGGCACGGCGTTCGAACAGGGAAGTAACCAGTACGATGTGGTAAGCCGCAGCTATCTCACTGTAGAAGCCGGTAGAAGGACCTGGGATGGGTTCTGCCAAATCGAACAGGCTGGTGTCTTCTGTCTGACAGAAGTAAGGAGTATTGTGAAGTTCCTGGAGTACGACCAGTTGTGCACCGGCTTGTGCCACGGAGGCAATGTTGCGGTGCAGTTTCTCAAGATTCAGTTTGAGGTCGGGTGTACAGGACTGCTGTACGAGTCCGACACGGATGGTTCTTTTCATGATTCTATGTTGTTTTTTACAGATTCAGGATATTGCATGGTCACACAGTGAAGGGAACCGTGCTGCTGGATGAGGGCACGGCAGTCCACGCCTACAATTTCACGGCCAGGGAAAGCCTCGGCCAACACTTGGGCGGCACGGGCATCGTGCTCTGGCTGGTCGTAGGTAGGATAAAGTACCGCCTCGTTCATAATAAGGAAGTTGGCGTAGGTAGCCGGGAGGCGCTGCCCGTCTTCGTCATAAATGGCATCGGGCATCGGTAGCGGGAGCAGGCGGTAGGGGTCTCCGTTGAGGGTCCGGAAGGTCTTGAGCTGGTCTTCCATGGAGCGGAGGGCGCCGTAGTGCTCGTCGTTCTTGTCCAGGCACTGCACGTAGGTGATGGTATGGTCGGGGCAGAGACGGGCCAACGTATCCACGTGGCTGTCGGTGTCGTCACCAGCCAGATAGCCATAGTCCAGCCAGAGCACCTGCCGCAGGTTGAAGCGTTCCATCAGGTAGGCTTCGATGTCTTTCCGTGAGAGGGTGTCGTTGCGGTTGGGAGCCAGCAGGCAGGGAGAGGTGGTGAGCAGAGTACCTTCGCCGTCACTCTCGATGGAACCGCCCTCGAGCACGAAGTTACGGCAGTTGATGTAGTCGCCGTTGAGCACGCCGGTCTTGAATAGTCGGCTGTTGATGAGGTTGTCTTTGCAGGCGGCAAACTTCATGCCCCAGCCGTTGAAACAGAAATCAAGCAGCAGGGGGTCGGTGTGCCGTTCCAGCAGGGTGATGAATCCGTGGTCGCGGGCCCAGGTGTCGTTGGTAGAACATTCCACGAAGGTAATCCGGTCGCGGTAGGGAAATTCGGCCAGAGCTGCTGGAAACTCAGGAGCCACGAGCAGCAGGGGCTGGCGCTTGGCAATTTCGGTAGCCAGGCGGACAAAGCAGGCTTCCACTTCATCGAGCATGTAGGCCCAGTCTGTATCGGCATGGGGCCAGGTGAGCTGTATGTAGCTCTGCGGGTGCCATTCGGCAGGAAGATAATACGTCTTTTCCATATTCTAGTCTGATTGTTTTTCGTTGGATATTCTTTTCTTTTGAGCAGCTGGAAGATTGGCGTCTTTCTGAATGAATTTTTCGTCGTCGTCCTTCTGTTGCTTGCTGTTGCGCGCTTTCCGGCGGCGGAGGAACCAGTCGACCAGCTCTTTCCAGTTCATGAAGTCTTTCTTGTACATGATACCGATGCCCTGTGTAGTCAGGGTAGACTTGGTGAAGTAGCGGTCGTTGGTCTCGTTGTAGCCCCGCAGACGGAACTCTCCGTTCTTGGTGAGCAGCCAGATGGCTTCGAAGTCGCCTACGAAGTTGGTGTTGCGCAACGTGTTTTCGCGGTAACCGAAGTTGCCGTTGATGATGAGCCGGTTGTTCAGCAGACGGCCGGAAAGGATGGCTTCGGCTTCCACGTCGCTCCAGCCTTTCTCGCCGGTGGTAAGGTTGGTGCCCACGTTCCAGTTCTGGTTGTCGATGACCTGCGAGAGCATGTTGTTCAGCTGTCCGGACAGGGTGCTGAAGGCCAGCGAGCTGGTGGCGTCGGTCTGTCCGGTGTTGTTGGCATAGTCGTAGGTATAGAACTTGCCCACGCCCAGCAGGTAGATGATTTGCGTGTTCATCTGCTCCTCGGTGCTGGTGAGGCTGCGTACCAGTTCGCGGTCTTCCTCGCTCACGGTGGGTAGTTCCAGCCCGAAAGTAAGGTTCGGAGAAGTCAGGTTACCGGTCAGGTTCAGCAGACAGTTCACCCGCACGTTGCCCCGCGAGGAGGAAGCGTCGGCTATCAGGTCGTTGAGGGAGGCGGAGTTGACTGTATAGACGGCTTGTACATTCAGGTTGGCGGCCCTTGGGTCGCCGTTGAAGGAGACGATGCCTCCGGGCTGCAGGGTAAAGTCCTTGCGAATGACGTTCTGCATGCTCATCTTGTAGATTCCCTCGGTGATGTTGTAGTTGCCGAATATCTGGAAATTGCCTTGGTTGAAAAAGTTGATGCGCAGGTTGCCGGTGCCGTAGGCGGAGATGTAGTCGCCGGCTGCCGGATCCATGATGATTTTCATGTTGGCGCGTTCGGCAGGTTCAATCTGCAGGTTGAGATGGATGGCCGTCGGGTTGTCTTCTTCCTCGGAATCATCGGACCGGTTCAGCGGATGGTAGACTTCGGCCTTGACGGCAGCCTGCTGGCGGCGGGGCGTACGGTCTACGAAGGTGACAAAGCCGGAATTGGTGGCTTCGGCGGCAGTGCCCAGCACATAGACAAACTCGGTCTGGTTGTCGGCACGGACCTGTCCGTCCACGTTCAGCTGCCCGTCGCCTCCCTGTAGCCGGACATTGCCGGTGGCATAGATGTGGCCGTAGAAGGGGAAATCGGGAGTCTCACGGTCGGTCTTGTACACCAGCATCCGGTCGGTCTGGAAACGGAAGTTGTAGCTCAGGTTTTTCAGTTTGGTGTGCCGGAGCTCTCCGTTGACCACGCCGGTATGGCCTTCCAGGTCTTGCAGGCGGACGTCCTGAAAATGGAACAGTCCGGAAGAGATATGGACGGAGTCGGCCGACGCGATGAAAGAGGTGTTCAGGATGTTGATTTTGGTCTGCATCCGTGCCTTGACACTTCCTTCCAGATCGAGTTGGGAGAAAGGTCCGAACAGGTGTACGTGGCCGTAGGCTTCTCCCCGTACGGCGGTAAAGATATTTTCAACAAACGGCTGCAGGAAGGCCAGGGGAGTACCGCCGGCCTGGATGTGAAGGTCGAGCCCTTTCAGTTTGGGTGATACATAGCCTGTCACTCCGGTGGTGCAGGTGCTGTCGCGCCGGATGTCGGCATTCAGGCGTACGCCACCTAGTTCCTTGTCCCATGAGGCAAGGATGTCGGCACGGCCCAGCAGTGCCTGGTTCAGCGAGAAGTTCTTCACGTCGAGACGGGCTTCCATGACTGGCTCCTTGAGCACATGGAGCAGGCGGGCTTTTCCGCTGATGCCTCCTTCAAAGCGGACAGCATGAAACTGAATCATGTCCATGAGGTAGAGCAGGTTGATATTCTTTAAGTCTACCAGACAGGAGTCGGACTCCGTTTTCCCCAGCCGTCCGTGGATTTTCAGGTGCTGGTTGCGGTGCTCGAAGAGGAAGTTGTGTATCTCGATACTGTCTTTGGCAATGTCTACGGTAGCCGGATGGATGTGCCAGGTGGTATCGTTCAGAATAACCTGGCTGGGCTGGATGTCCACACGAGTGTGCAGCTCGTGGCGGAGGCTGTCCTGGCGGAAAGAAGCGATGGCATCGACCTTGCCACTGTAGGTCTGAGTGGTGTTGTTTCCCCAGTAGAGGGTGGTGTGCAGCTTGTCGTTCCGTGCACGGGTGAGGAGGGACAGGTTGAACATGGCTCCTTTCTTCATCAGGGTGCTGGCACGGAGCTGGCACTGGAGCTCGTCTGCTTGGTTTTCGCAAAGGATGGTGCCCGACTCGTAGTATTTCCCATCGTAGGTGAACTGGGGCAGGGAGCCGTTGACCTGCATCCGCGAGAGGCTGTCGTTGAGGTAGCCAGACAAGGTGGCGGGCATTTGCAGCTCGAAAGGAATGTGGAGCACCTTGGACAGGAACTCACTGTTTTCCATACGGAACTGGAAGCGGAAACGGTTGTTCAGCTCCTGCACCTTTTTTCCTCTGGTCTTCTTTTCGGCCGGGAAGAGGGAGGGGATATGTTTCTGGATAACCCTTTCGATGCTTTTTAATAAGGTGTGGTAGGCATATTCCCCTTGTACGACTCCCGTCAGGAAAGGAGAGTCGATGCGTATTTCCTTCGCTCCTGCATTTGTAGCCAGCTGAGTGGCATGAATCTGGAGGCGAGGCAGGAAATAGTCCAGTGACGGGTCTCCCGTACGGACGGAGAGGCTGTCGAGGTTGATTTTTCCTTGGATGTCGTCAATGGAATGTCCGGAGAAATCGGCGGTCAGGTTGAGTGCCACGTCGGTATTCTCATATTCTTTCGTGAGATGCAGTTTGTGGGGGCGGAAATTGCGCACTTTCATTTGCAGGTTGAAGTCGGGGACTGCCTGGCGGGTGACGAAACTTCCGTTGACGGTGATTTGTCCGTTGTCGTCGTCGAGTGCCAGGTGGCCGTTGAATCCCCCCGGCTTGAAGTCGCCGTTGAGCACGATGTGCTGGTATTCGTAATGGTTATATTCGAGGGAGGAGATGACTCCTTTCACATGTGATTCCGGCTGGTGGTTGCGGTATTGCAGGCCGTTGAGCTCGAGGTCGAATGAGGTTTTCCCGAGTTCGTCCTTGGCCAGCAGTTTCCCCAGTTCAAATCCTGTGGCTGATACCTTGCCAGAGTAGCTTTTCTGTTGGGTCAGGGTGTCAGTATGCATAGTCATGTTGGCATTGAGCAGACCGGGACGGCTCTGGAGTGAGCCATGCGCCGTGATGCGGGAGGGATAACCCGACACGTCACCCTGAAATTTGAGGAAGCCCAGACGTTGGATAAGGTCGGGGAGGGTGGCTGTATTTCCTTGTAGGTTGTGGAATAGCCAGGAAAAGGCTTTCTCACTGATGTCGGCTTGGGTGATTTTCCCGAAAAAGTAAGGAGGCGTGGATGGAGAGCTGTGGTCGAGCATACCTTCGGCATGTATTTCCAATTCCTTGTGGGGACTTGCCAGATAGAAGTTGCTGCACTGCAGTTGTCTGCCTTTCCCATGGAAGGCCATGTCTACGTGGAGGGAGTCTTGGAAATGCTGCAGGGCTGGCACGAAAGGAGAAAGGTCGGCCGGAGTTACTGAAGCATGCAGACGGCCCATATAGGTCGTCTCGTCATCGGATAGGAAGCGGGGAGAGGCGATATCTCCTCTGGCCACGAGGGTATCGATGTGCAGGCTGGTGGCCGGCAGGTTCAGCGAAAGTTCGTGGAGGTAGACCCCTTCTGGATTGGCGGTGGCTTTCAGGGTAAATCTTTTCAGCCGGAAACCACTCTGTTCGTTGAAGCTCATGCGGCGGATTTGGGCATTGAGCGAGTCCTTACGTAAAGCTTTGAGTGAGATTGTGGCCGACAATTCGCTGATTCCAATGTGGCTAGGATTGAATTTTCGGGGAGTGGAGGCTTCGGAGAGTACGTCGTAGCGCACTTGTCCACGGCGTATCAGCACGGAATTGATACGCAGGTCGAGGTTCTTTTCCTTTTTTGTGGTGTCTTTTGACGCAAACGTGTCAATCAGGAACTGGCAATTGAGCGGGGCATCCGGATTGGGCCGGTTCAGGCGGGCGTCCAGACCGAAAAGCTGGATGCTGTGGATGCGTATCTTCTGCTGAAAAAGGGCAGGGATGTCCAGTTTGACGGAAAAGCGGGAAATGCCCAGCATGTCTTTTCCTTGCCGGTCTTTTATCTGTACGTTCTGAATGACCACGCGGTTGAGCAGGCCTAAATCTACATTGCCGATACGGACTTCTGCCTGGGTGAGCCGGGAAAGCTCACGGGCAGCGTATGTACTGAGGTGGTGCTGGACAGCTGGAAGACTGATCAGGGCTATCAGACCGAAATAGAATGTCAGTACGGAAATGACCGTGATACGTATGATTTGTTTTATGCGCGTGGCTTTGCTCATTCTTAATTAATGCAATGGATAGACAAAAGTACAAAATAACTGGCGAAGAAAAGGCGTTGCAGCCTGGGGATTAGCAGTTTTTAAGGTTTGGCATTAGAGGGACTTTAACTGTACTTTGGGTATTGATTTTCTATTTTTATGCACTATGTTTCAGAAAAATGCAAATAAAAGTAGAATTTATGCGGATGTTTGAAAAAATATTCGGAAATTTGTGCCGTTTTTAGAGCGTATAAATGTATTTGAATTAGATTGACAAAAATGACACAGAAACTGAAAATTCCTTCTCCACTGGTCTCCATGTTGCCGGTGCTGGTCCTGGTGGTCCTGCTTTTCTTTACGATTCGTCTGCTGGGTGCCGATGCCTTGGGCGGTGGAAGCCAGATTTGTCTGCTGCTGACCACAGCTTTGTGTGCGGCCTTGGGTATGGGCTTTTATGGGGTGAGCTGGAAAGACATTGAACATGCCATTGTAAACAATATTGCGGGGGTAAGTTCCGCTTTGATTATCTTGTTGATTATCGGTTCCCTGTCGGCCGCATGGATGCTGGGAGGTGTGGTACCTACTTTAATATATTATGGTGTGCAGATTATTCATCCGAAGTTCTTTCTCGTTTCTTGCTGCGCAATTTGTGCCGTGGTATCGGTCATGACGGGCAGTTCGTGGACGACCATTGCCACCATCGGTATTGCCTTGATGGGTATCGGGAAGGCACAGGGTTTTGAGGAAGGCTGGATTGCCGGAGCAATTGTGTCGGGGGCTTATTTCGGAGACAAGGTTTCTCCACTTTCGGACACGACCATTCTGGCATCTTCGGTGACGGACACACCTTTGTTTACACATATCCGTTACATGATGTACACCACGGTGCCTTCTGTCATGATTGCATTGGCCATTTTCACGGTGGCCGGATTCTCGCACGAGGTGACGGACAGTTTGCAGATGGCGGTGTTTACTGACGGATTGTCTACACGTTTTCATATCACCCTGTGGGTGTTGCTTGTACCGGTGGTGACGGGGATACTGATAGCCCGGAAGGTGCCTTCCATCATTACTCTGTTCGTTTCAACGGGATTGGCCGTGGTATGCATGCTGGTGTTTCAGGCAGACGTGCTGAAAGAGGTAGCCGGCGAAGGGGTAAGTGGTGCCGAAGCATTGTACAAAGGGGTATTGCTGGCCTTGTCGGGCAGTACTTCGGTACAGGCTTCCAGTCCGGAACTGACAGAACTGATTGCCACCCGGGGAATGGGAGGAATGATGGACACGGTGTGGCTGATTCTCTGTGCCATGTGTCTAGGAGGGGCGATGACGGCCTGCGGTATGCTGGGCAGTATTACGCGCATGTTCGTACATTTTACCCATAAGCTGGCCAGTACGGTGACGGCGACCGTGGCTTCCGGTCTGTTTCTGAACCTGGCCACAGCTGACCAGTATATCTCAATTATTCTTACGGGCAATATGTTCAAGGATATTTACAAAAAAAACGGGTATGAGTCACGTCTGCTGAGCCGTACGACGGAAGATGCCGTGACGGTGACCAGTCCGCTGATTCCTTGGAACACGTGCGGCATGACACAGGCTACGATATTGAGTGTACCTACGCTGGTGTATCTGCCATATTGTTTCTTCAACTACCTGAGCCCGCTGATGAGTATTTTCGTGGCGTGCATTGGTTATAAGATTGTGCGTCCGGCGAAAAAGGATAAAGAGTAACTTTCATTAAAACTATAAAAGAATGAACCAGAAACACATTACATTGGCTGCCTGTCTGCTGGCTTTTGGGCTGACGGTGCAGGCACAGAATGGAGGCATCTCTCCGGAAATGCTGAAGAATATTCAGCACAGTTATCAGAATACGGCGGCCGACAAGGCGCTGCGCAATGCCATGGGCGGAACCAGCATCAAACAGCTGGCACTGAACCAAGAGAACCAACAGGCGGTGAATACGGATTTTTCCATCAAAGTGGAATCAAAGGGAATTACCGACCAGCAGTCATCGGGCCGTTGCTGGTTGTTTACGGGACTGAACGTGATGCGTGCCAAGGCTATTGCCAAATATGATTTGCCGGGATTGGAGTTCTCACAAGTGTATTGTTTTTTCTGGGACCAGTTGGAAAAATCGAATCTGTTCCTGCAAGGAGTAATTGAAACGGCTGGAAAGCCGATGAGTGACCAGACGGTGGAATGGTTGTTCAAACATCCGTTGAGCGATGGGGGTACCTTTACTGGGGTAGCCGACATTGTATCGAAATATGGCTTGGTACCCAAGGAGGCTATGCCGGAAACGTACAGCAGTGACCATACCAGCTATATGTCGTCTTTGATTGGATTGAAACTGAAAGAGTTCGGGCTGGAGCTGAGAGATTTGTCGGCAAAGGGAGAAAAAACGTCAGTCATAGAACAACGGAAAGAAGAAATGCTGGGTACGGTCTATCGGATGCTGGTGCTGACACTGGGTGTACCGCCGACTTCGTTCGATTATGTACGTAAGGACAGCAAAGGCAATGTGGTGGAAACGGAGCATTACACACCGATGACTTTTCTGGAGAAATATGGTGACAAGAACCTGCTGACTAATTACGTGATGGTGATGAACGACCCGTCGCGTGAGTATTACAAATGTTATGAGATTGCGTACGACCGTCATTGCTACGACGGCAAAAACTGGACGTACGTAAATCTGCCAGTGGAAGAAATCAAGGAAATGGCTATCGCTTCGCTGAAAGACAGCACCCGGATGTATTTCTCAAGCGATGTGACTCAGATGGACAGCAAGCGTGGATTGCTGGACGTGAATAATTATGATTTTGGCTCGCTGCTGGGAACCACTTTCGGCATGGACAAGAAACAGCGCATCCAGACCTTTGCCAGTATGTCAGCCCATGCTATGACGCTGATGGCTGTGGATCTGGATGAGAACGGAAAGCCGAGAAAATGGATGGTGGAAAACAGCTGGGGACCTTCCGCTGGCTATCAGGGCCATCTGGTTATGACCGACGAATGGTTTAACGAATATATGTTCCGTTTGGTGTTGGAAATGAAGTACGTACCGAAGAAGGTGCTCGACATTTTCAAGCAGAAGCCGATACAGCTTCCGGCATGGGATCCGATGTTCGCAGAAGAAAAATAATCGGTGGGAAGGGAATAATCGGTCGCAGATTTGTTTTATCATCGAAAAATTTTTTTCTTTGTAAAAGATAGAGAGGGCGGGAGATACTTGGCATCTTCACGCCCTTTTTTGACCTTTTAACCTTAAATGAATTTTCTATGGATGAGATGCAGCCGGTTTTCCGTGCTTTTTGTCGTATGTTGTTTTGGGGGTGTTTGGGGGGAGTTTCTCTTCAGGCTCAGGCACAGAATGAAAGTGAGTTGCCCCCTGATTCTATTTATACCATCGGTTACGCCCGTGGAAGTTTAAAGAATATTTCGGGTTCCGTGGAGCAGATTACGGAAAAACAGATGAACAGGGAATTGATTACCAATCCGTTGGAAGCCATTCAGGGACGTGTGTCGGGGCTTACCATCCTGAAGAGTAACAATGGAATGGCAGCCTTGGAATCCGTACGTTTGAGAGGTACGACTTCGTTGACTAGCGGAAACGATCCACTGATTATTGTGGATGGGGTATTGGGTGATTTGACTATGCTGGCTTCGGTTTATCCTGCCGATATAGAGTCCTTTACCATCCTCAAGGATGCTTCGGAGACGGCTCAGTATGGTTCTCGTGGAGCATCGGGGGTAATCAATATTGTCACCAAAAAAGGACAGGCAGGTAAGACCCGTGTCAATTACAATGGCAGTTTTGGCGTCTCGCATGCTTATCGCAGGTTGGATATGTTGTCGGGGGCGGAATATCGCCGTTTAGCGGCAGCGCGCGGGTGGAGCATTCTCGACAAGGGGTTTGATACGGATTTCCAGAAGGCCATCGAACAGACGGGTTTACAACAGAATCATAACATTGCATTTTACGGAGGTGGGGAGGCTTCTAATTATAGAGTGTCCTTAGGCTTTCAAAACCGTGAGGGAGTGATTCAGAATGAGGGAATGAAACTGTTTACGGCCAATATGAATATGTCACAGAAGATGCTTGACGGTCTGATTGACTGTGAACTGGGATTGTTCGGCTCGATGAGGCGGGACCGGACGTTGTTCGACTTGCAGAAAACATTTTATTCGGCGGCTGCGTTTAATCCGACCTTTCCGGATTTTCCTGATCCGGTTACTGGAGGATGGGACCAGATTACTACTGCCAGTCAGATTACGAATCCTCTGGCATGGATGGACGTGGATAATCGGGAAGAAACCTCGTATTTCAGTTCGCATGCCCGTCTGACTTTCCATTTGTTGAAAGATCTGAAACTGGTGCTGTTCGGTTCTTATACTTATAGCACAACCGAAAATGCACAGTTTCTGCCTACTACGGTGTGGGGAAACGGACAGGCATATCGCGGCAGCCGGAAGGCGGAATCTTTATTGGGAAATTTGATGCTGACCTATCAGAAGCGGTTGGGAGCCCATTTTCTGGATGTACTGGCACTGGGAGAGGTGGAAAAAGACCGTTTTCAGGGATTTTATACTACGACGACCAATTTCTCGTCGAATGAGCTGGGCTATCATAGCTTGCAGGGGGGAGCACTACGTCCATGGGAGGGGACTGGTTCTTATTATGAGGAACCACACTTGGTGTCTTTCCTTGGGCGTGTGAATTACACTTATGATGACCGTTATGTGTGGACGGTAAACCTGCGTACGGATGCTTCTTCCAAGTTTGGCCGGAAACATAAATGGGGCGTTTTCCCGTCGGTTTCTGCTGCTTGGAATGTGACGCAGGAAGAGTTTATGAAGCATATCCGGTGGATTGACAATCTGAAACTAAGAGTAGGGTATGGACTGGCCGGTAATCAGGGAGGAATTGATTCGTACACAACCATGGCGCTGGTACGTCCGAATGGAGTAGCTCCGGTAGGTAATTCGCCATTGGTAACGTATGAGAGTCTGAAGAATGTCAATCCGAATCTGAAATGGGAAGTCAAATCCACTTTCAATGCGGGAGTGGATATGGGCTTTTACGGGAATCGTCTTTTGCTTTCGGTGAATTATTATCTTTCTAAAACAAGGGATATGCTATATCAGTATGATGTGAGTGTGCCACCTTTCGCTTATAACAAACTGCTCGCCAATCTGGGTTCCATGCGAAACAGCGGTATGGAGTTTTCCATTGGCCTGACCCCGTTGCGTACCAAGGATATGGAATTGAATATTAATGCGAATGTGACATTCCAGCGCAACAAGCTCCTGTCGCTGAGCGGTATGTATGAAGGGGAATATGTCAGTGCGGCGCAATATACGGTATTGGCAGGTCTGAATGGTGCCGGTCTGCATGGTGGATATAACAATATCGTGTACCAGATTGTGGGGCAGCCGTTGGGAGTGTTCTATTTGCCACATTGCGAGGGACTCGTTTCGGATGGGAACGGGGGGTATGTTTACCAGATAGCCGACCTGAATGGAGGAGGAGTGAACTTGGAGGATGGAGAAGACAGGTATGTGGCTGGGCAGGCTACTCCCAAGACTTTATTGGGTTCGAATATCAGCTTCCGTTACAAGCGTTTCGATGTGTCTCTTCAGATTAATGGGGCATTTGGACACAAGATTTATAACGGAACGGCTCTGACGTATATGAACATGAACAGTCTGCCGGATTACAATGTGTTGGCAGAGGCTCCGGCACGGAATATACGGGACCTGACGGCCACAGATTACTGGCTGGAAAGCGGAAACTATGTGAATTTTGATTATCTGACCGTAGGGTGGAATATTCCGCTTCGTAAGCAGCGTTTCTTGCATGGGGCAAGGCTGGCTCTGACAGTCAATAATCTGGGTACTATTTCCGGGTATTCAGGGTTAACTCCGCTCATCAATTCCACGCTTGTGGACGATACTTTCGGGGTGGATGACAAGCGTACATATCCACTTTCCAGAACTTATATTGTTAGTTTAAGTCTTAACTTCTAACCGATTTATCATGAAAGGAATATATAAATTAATTTTTGTACCCATCTTACTGTTTCTAGGAGCTTCCTGCAGTGCATATCTGGAAGAGGAACCCAAGGACCGGATGGATGAGGAGGCGGCTTATTTCACTTTATCAGACGTACAGCGTAACGGGGTGCTTTCATTGTATAATTATGTGGGAGGTTATGCCGACAGTCAGGGGCTGCAAGGTACTGGACGAGGAGTATATGACCTGAATACTTTTACCACGGATGAGGCAATGATGCCTACTCGCGGAGGGGACTGGTATGACGGGGGATTCTGGCAAGGATTATATCTGCATCGTTGGGGAGTAAATAGCGAGGCTATTTATGCTACTTGGGAGTATCTTTATCGTACGGTGATATTGTGTAACAGTTCGCTGGAAAAAATTCAGGCTTTTGCAACGTTACATCCAGAGGAAAATGTAACTCCCTTAGTGGCGGAGGTGAGGGCGTTGAGAGCCTTGTTTTATTATTATATCATGGATCTTTTCGGGGAGATTCCTCTAATTGAGAAGAGCACTCCTGCACTTGAAGATATTGTTCAGGAAAAACGGTCTAAAGTGTTTGAATTCATTGTGAAAGAACTGATGGAGTCAGAACCTTTTTTGAGTGAGGAACGAAGCAATCAGCCAGGCGTTTATTATGGAAGAGTCACTCGGCCTGTGGTTTGGTTTCTGTTGGCGAAACTGGCTTTGAATGCGGAAGTATATGCTGACGATGACTGGACCGATGGTCAAAGACCGGACGGAAAATCACTAGTCTTCGAGGTGGACGGGCGGCAGCGGAATGCCTGGCAAACCGTATGTGATTATTGCGATAAGATTACGATGGCCGGGTATGAATTGGAGGCGGACTATGCGGCGAATTTTGCGGTATTCAACGAGTCTTCCGCGGAGAATATATTCGTGATTCCCATGAGCAAGACGCTGTACACGAATCAATTTATTTATTTGTTCCGCTCCCGGCATTATAATCATGCAAAGGCTTATGGGTTGGGAGGTGAAAACGGCGCATCGGCAACAAAGGAGGTGTTGGATGCGTTCGGTTACGACACGCCACAGGTGGACACACGTTTTGATGATTGCTATTTTGCCGGACCGGTGAAAGATTTGGAAGGGCATCAGATTATGTTGGACGATGGAGTGACTCCTTTGGTGTATGAGCCTTGGAAAGTGGCCTTGGATGTTTCAAGAATGCCTTGGGAAAAGACTGCTGGAGCGCGGATGAAGAAATATCAAGTGGACCCTACGGCTCTTAAAGATGGAAAGTTGCTGGATAATGATATCGTTCTTTTCCGTTATGCGGATGTGTTGCTCATGCAGAGTGAGGCCAAAGTGCGCAATGGGGAAAACGGGGACATGGAATTGAACCGGGTACGTAGCAGGGCAAGGATGGAAGAAAGACCTGCCACACTTGAAAATTTGTTGAAGGAACGTATGATGGAACTGGCTTGGGAAGGATGGAGGCGTCAGGATATGATTCGTTTTGGCGTTTTTACACGTTCGTATAGCTGTCGTCCCCAGCTTTCTGGAGAGGAAAACGGTTATACTACGGTGTTTCCCATTCCGGAAAGAGTCATTGATATGAATCCTCAGCTGCATCAGCATAAAGGTTATTAGAACAATTTTTTGCTTTCTCTATATGGCAGAATCGTCGTTTTGTCATATCTATTTAATATTTGCCTTTCGATATAAAGAAATATTTCTCTAATTCGAGGGGCAAATATTCTTTTTTCACCTCTTTTTTATTTAATTTTGCACGCAAATATAGAAAACCATTTTTTATAACCTAACATGGCAAATTTAATTAAATTGCGTAAAGGCTTAGACATAAACCTGAAAGGCAAGGCTGCTGCAGAGGTGGTGGCTGTGAAAGAGCCGGGATTCTATTCACTGTGTCCCGATGATTTTACAGGCGTGACTCCGAAGGTAGTCGTGAAGGAACAGGAATATGTCATGGCTGGAGGACCCTTGTTTGTAGACAAGAATCATCCTGAAGTGAAATTTGTTTCGCCGGTAAGTGGCGTAGTGACAAGCGTGGAACGTGGGGCTAGACGTAAGGTGATGAGCATTACCGTACAGGCTGCTACGGAACAGGACTTTGAGGAATTTGGTAAAAAGAGCGTGGCGGCACTTGATGGAACAGCTGTGAAAGACATGTTGTTGAATGCGGGTTTGTTCGCATTTATCCGTCAGCGTCCGTACGACGTGATTGCAGATCCGACGGTTGCACCTCGTGCCATTTTCGTATCTGCTTTCGATACGAATCCGCTGGCTCCTGAGTTTGAATTCGCCCTCGCAGGGGAAGAGGCAAATTTCCAAACAGGATTGGATGCCTTGGCTAAGATTGCCAAGACTTACTTGAGTATTAGTGTAAAACAGAAATCACCGGCTTTGACGCAGGCGAAGAATGTAGAAATCAATGTGTTCGACGGACCTCATCCGGCTGGTAACGTAGGCGTACAAATCAACCATATCGCTCCGGTGAACAAAGGTGAAACCGTGTGGACTATCGACCCGCAGGCTGTGATTTTCATCGGCCGCCTGTTCAATACAGGACGTGTAGACTTTACTCGTACAGTGGCTGTAACCGGTTCTGAAGTGTTGAAACCAGCTTACATGAAACTGAAAGTCGGTGCACTGCTGACGGGGGTGTTTGAAAGCAATGTGACAAAAGATAAGGCTTTACGCTATATCAGCGGTAATGTATTGACCGGAAAGCAGATTACTGCCAACGGTTATTTGGGAGCTTTCCACAGCCAGGTGACAGTGATTCCGGAAGGAAGCGACGTTCACGAAATGCTGGGTTGGATTATGCCGCGTCTGAACGATTTCAGTACCAGTCATTCTTATTTCAGCTGGATGATGGGCAAGAAGAAAGAATATGTATTGGATGCCCGTGTGAAGGGTGGTGAACGTCACATGATCATGTCAAACGAATACGACCATGTACTTCCGATGGACATCTTGCCGGAATACCTGATTAAGGCTATCATTGCAGGCGATATCGACCGTATGGAAGCGCTGGGTATTTATGAGGTGGCTCCGGAAGATTTTGCCTTGTGTGAATTTGTCTGCTCTTCAAAAATGGAATTGCAGCGTATCGTACGTGACGGACTCGATATGCTCCGCCGTGAAATGTGTTAATGCTAACTAAAACTATTATTAATAAATGAACGCGTTAAGAAATTATCTCGATAAGATAAAGCCTAACTTTGAAGAGGGAGGCAAATTTCATGCTTTTCGTTCTGTGTTCGACGGATTTGAAACATTCCTGTTTGTTCCGAACACAACTTCGAAGACAGGTACGCACATCCACGATGCGATTGATAGCAAACGTATCATGTCGTTCGTGGTGATTGCCCTGATACCGGCCCTGCTGTTCGGTATGTATAATGTGGGTTACCAGCATTTCCATGCTACTAATGTAGAAGGTAGCTTTATTGAAATGTTCGGTTATGGTTTCTTGGCTGTACTGCCGAAGATTATTGTTTCATACGTAGTCGGTCTGGGTATCGAATTTATCGTAGCTCAGTGGAAGAAGGAAGAAATTCAGGAAGGTTTCCTGGTTTCCGGTATGTTGATTCCGATGATTGTGCCGGTTGACTGTCCCTTGTGGATGCTGGCCGTGGCAACTGCCTTCTCTGTAATATTTGCCAAGGAAGTATTTGGTGGTACAGGTATGAACATCTTCAACCCTGCGTTGATTACTCGTGCTTTCTTGTTCTTCGCTTATCCGACCAAGATGTCTGGTGATACTGTTTGGGTATCCAGCGACAGTATCTGCGGACTGGGTCATACTGTAGATGGCCTGACTGCCGCTACTGCACTGGGACAGGCTTCTACCGCTACAGACGCCATGGCATATCCTGCATTCTCATGGGACATGGTAACTGGTTTGATTCCGGGTTCCATTGGTGAAACCAGTGTCATCGCCATCGCTATCGGTGCGGTTATCCTGTTGTGGTCTGGCGTAGCAAGCTGGAAGACAATGTTGTCTGTATTTGTAGGGGGTGCCTTCATGGGCTGGATTTTCAATACCATCGGTCCGGACACAGCCATGGCTCACATGCCTTGGTATGAACATTTGTGCCTGGGTGGCTTCTGCTTCGGTGCCGTATTTATGGCTACTGACCCTGTGACTTCTTCACGTACGGAAAACGGTAAGTATTTGTATGGCTTCCTGATCGGTGCCATGGCCATTATTATCCGTGTACTGAATCCGGGTTATCCAGAAGGTATGATGCTGGCTATTCTGCTGATGAACATCTTCGCTCCGCTGATTGACTATGTAATAGTTCAGAATAACATTTCTCGCCGTGCAAAACGTGCTATGTCTAACAAATAAAACCGAAAATACAATGAATACCAATAGTAACTCTTATACTATCATTTATGCTTCGGTAATGGTTGTTATCGTAGCATTTTTGCTGGCTTTCGTCAACTCTTCTTTGCGCGACTTGCAGGGAAAGAACGTAGAGCTGGATACGAAGAAGCAGATTCTTTCTTCACTGGGCATCAAAGGTGTGCAGGATGCGGAAGCTGAATTTGCCAAAGTCGTGAAATCGGATATGGTGGTTGCCGAAGACGGTACACTGACTCCGTATGAAGGCGCTTTCGTGACTTCTTACGAAAAGGATTTCAAGGAAAACGGACGTGCCCACATCTTTGTATGCGAAGTGGACGGACAGACCAAGTATGTGATTCCGGTATACGGTGCCGGTCTTTGGGGTGCTATCTGGGGATATGTAGCCCTGAACGAAGACAAGAACACTGTGTATGGTACATATTTCTCTCATGCATCTGAAACTCCGGGTCTGGGAGCTGAAATCGCAGGGGAACATTTCCAAAGTGAATTCAAGGACAAACATGTAATGGATGGTGACAACGTAGGGCTGGGAGTCGTAAAGAACGGAAAGGTTGAAAATCCGGAATTCCAGGTCGACGGTATCTCTGGCGGTACAATCACTTCAACAGGTGTGAACACGATGCTGAAAGAATGTATGGCACATTATACTAAATTTTTAACATCTAAAGAATAAGGAGGAGAACGATAATGGGAAGTTTATTTTCAACTAAAAACAAAGAAGTATTTTCTGCTCCGATCAGTATGAACAACCCGGTAACCGTACAGGTGTTGGGTATCTGTTCTGCCTTGGCCGTTACCTCCAAACTGGAGCCGGCCATCGTGATGGGTCTTTCTGTAACCATCATTACCGCTTTCTCTAACGTGGTAATCTCTTTGTTGCGTAAGACTGTTCCTAACCGTATCCGTATCATCGTACAGCTGGTGGTAGTGGCTGCCTTGGTAACTATCGTAAGTGAACTGTTGAAGGCTTTTGCCTACGACGTGAGCGTACAGCTGTCTGTTTACGTAGGTTTGATTATTACCAACTGTATCCTGATGGGACGTCTGGAAGCGTTTGCCATGTCAAACGGTCCGTGGGAATCCTGTCTGGACGGTATCGGTAACGGTCTGGGTTATGCCAAGATTCTGGTAATCGTTGCATTCTTCCGTGAATTGCTGGGCTCAGGTACCCTGCTGGGATTCAATATTCTGAACTACGATGCCATCAAGAGTGCCGGTTATGTAAACAACGGTTTGATGTTGATGCCGCCGATGGCTCTGATCATCGTAGCGTGCCTGATTTGGTACCAGCGTGCTAAACACAAAGAACTGCAAGACAAAGAATAATTATTAACCAAAAACGGAAATTAAAAATCCAGAATTATGGAACATTTTTTTAGCTTATTGGTCCGCTCAATCTTTGTGGACAATATGATATTTGCGTTCTTCCTGGGTATGTGTTCATACCTGGCTGTTTCGAAGAACGTGAAGACTGCCCTCGGTCTGGGTATCGCCGTTACATTCGTGTTGGTGGTTACCTTGCCGGTCAACTATCTTCTGCAGACGAAGGTTCTGGCTGCCGATGGCATTCTGGGAATTGACCTGAGCTTCTTGAGCTTTATCCTCTTCATTGCCGTAATCGCGGCTATCGTGCAGCTGGTAGAAATGATAGTAGAACGCTTCAGTCCTTCACTGTATGCGTCACTGGGTATCTTCCTGCCGTTGATTGCTGTAAACTGTGCCATCATGGGTGCTTCTCTGTTCATGCAGCAGCGTATCACGCTGAGCCCGTCTGACCCGAAATACATCGGCGATATCTGGGATTCTATCTCATACGCCTTGGGTTCAGGTCTCGGCTGGATGCTGGCTATCGTAGGTCTGGCTGCCATCCGTGAGAAAATGGCTTACTCTGACGTACCTGCTCCACTGAGAGGACTGGGTATTACTTTCATCACTGTAGGTCTGATGGCAATGGCATTTATGTGTTTCTCTGGTTTGAACATCTAATAGGAAAGGAATAAGACAATGGATATGAATTTTATTTTAGCGAGCATTGGAGTATTCCTGGTGACTATTCTGGTGCTGGTAGTCATCCTGCTGGTAGCAAAGAATTTCCTTGTGGCTTCCGGCAACGTGAAACTGACTATCAACGGCGACAAGGAAATGGAAGTGGAATCCGGTTCTACGTTGCTGAACACACTGGCCGTTAACGGCGTATTCTTGCCGTCGGCTTGTGGTGGTAAGGGTTCTTGCGGACAGTGCAAGTGTCAGGTGATTGAAGGAGGGGGCGAAATCCTGCCTTCTGAAGTGAGCCATTTCAGCCGCAAGCAGCAAAAAGACCATTGGCGTCTGGGCTGCCAAGTGAAAGTGAAAGGTGACCTGTCTATTAAGGTGCCCGAATCTGTAATGGGTGTAAAGGAATACGAATGTACCGTTATCTCCAACAAGAACGTGGCTACTTTCATCAAGGAATTCAAGGTGCAGTTGCCTAAGGGTGCCCACATGGACTTCATTCCGGGTTCATACGCACAGATTAAGATTCCTAAATATGAAATGGATTACAACAAGGATATCGATAAAGACCTTATCGGTAAGGAATACCTGCCTGCATGGGAAAAGTTCGGTTTGTTCAACTTGAAGTGTAAAAACGAAGAAGAAACTATCCGTGCTTACTCTATGGCCAACTATCCGGCTGAAGGCGACGTATTCATGCTGACAGTGCGTATCGCTACTCCGCCGTTCAAACCCGACCGCAGCGGTTTCATGGATGTGATGCCGGGTATCGCTTCTTCTTACATCTTTACTTTGAAACCGGGCGACAAGGTGCTGATGAGTGGTCCTTACGGAGACTTCCATCCGATTTTTGACTCTAAGAAGGAAATGATTTGGGTCGGTGGTGGTGCCGGTATGGCTCCGTTGCGTGCACAGATTATGCACATGACACGTACGTTGAACACAAGAGACCGCGAACTGCACTACTTCTACGGTGCCCGTGCGCTGAATGAAGTGTTCTATCTGCAAGACTTCCTGCAGTTGGAAAAAGACTTCTCGAACTTCCACTTCCACTTGGCACTCGACCGTCCGGATCCGGCAGCCGATGCAGCAGGTGTGAAGTACACTCCGGGATTCGTTCATCAGGTAATGTACAACACTTACTTGAAGGACCACGAGGCTCCGGAAGATATCGAATACTACATGTGTGGTCCTGGTCCGATGTCAAAAGCTGTGGTTAACATGCTGGATAGCCTGGGCGTTGAAAGCTCTTCTATCATGTACGATAACTTCGGTGGATAATCAAGAGATTATAAGTCTTGAAATAAAGAAAGCCTCTGCACACGCAGGGGCTTTTTTTATGACCATAAGGTAGCCATTGTCGGTTGTTTGTAGCCACACGATAGAATGAACTGTCAGAAGTGGGCATTTGGACAAGGTAGGCTTGCCTGTCTTTCTTTTATGAAACCCAATTTGTCAAACAGTATGCAAGTGGTAATAAATATGAGGAGATATAAGTCTATATATTACAAAAATGTGAAGAATTTGTTCATTTTGCTATCTGTTTCTTGATATACGTCAATAAATGATAGGGTAAAAGCAATTTTTTTATTGGTTTATTTTCATGTTGTTCAACATGTTCTTATATTTGCAGTGGTAAAAAGAAATAGCTCGAGCTAAACTAGATTATTAAAAGGTAACAAAGTTTTTTAGGTAAAAGATTTTAAAGGTATGAAAAGATTAGGATTAACATTGGTAGCTGCATTGGCATTTTCAGTTTCTATGTTTGCAGAAGGTGTAAACGAAAATAACAACGCACAGAAGTGGAACGGTTCAATCAACAAGTCTAAACTGACTCAGTATTTGAACTTGTCATCTACTCAGCACGAAAAGGTGGCTGATATTTGCGACTACTTTGAACAGGAAATGACTCGTGCCAACGCTTCAAAGACTGAAAACAAGGAAAAAGTCCGTAAGGCAGTCTATGGTAACTTGAAGCTGATGAAACAGACGCTGGACGAAAAGCAGTATTCAAATTACGTACGTCTGATGGCCATGACACTGCGCAATAAAGGTATCGACTTGAACGAAGCAAAATAAAGAAATATTTTTGACCTTTTCCTACCCCGAAGACTAGCAGAAGTTCTTCGGGGTTTTTTGTTTCCTTGCGTATCCTTCCCCAAGAACGGCTTTTCTAATATGTGTTTCCTAAGCTGTTGTGCTTCTGTGGGTTAGTGAAGGAGCGGCAGGTGGAATAGTGGCTGAGAAAAAACGCCAGTGCGTTTGACTCAAAACGCCAGTACGTTTCAGATAAAACGCACTGGCGTTTAAAGTAAAACGTAAGTAACGTGAGTTCGAAATAGTAATAAATATATTTCAATGATAATTAGAAACATAGC
>ENA-OWRC01000091-OWRC01000091.1-human-gut-metagenome-genome-assembly--contig:-NODE-91-length-126248-cov-61.084783_pt1 | contig 126248 bp, 101 predicted proteins | sample MGYA00248268_ERZ651895 | MGnify/ENA primary metagenome ERZ651895 (study PRJEB26924, sample SAMEA4378242) | human gut metagenome | biome: human gut; feature: human-associated habitat; material...
CTCTTCTGCCATGTTTTTATAAACCGGAATGTTAAAACAAAAATATTTTCTTACGAACTTTTTTATTTTATCGGCTGAAAAACAGCCGATAAAATCGTCGTGGCGGAAAATAGAATGGTTACGGATATTGCAGCACTTCAAAATAGCTGCGAAGAGATTTTGTGAAAAAGAAAGTGAACTTTATCGCTCTGAATTGTTTGGAGTAACAGATGGCAAAGCAATTGGTACGTTTGTTGAGCATTTATTTCAGGAATATTTAAAACAACGGTATGAAATGAGTGTTGGAAGTTCTGCTAATGGGCTTGATTTGCCATCTGTAAATACTGATATTAAAGTTACTTCTATCAAACAACCACAATCAAGTTGTCCTTTTAGCGACAGTAAACAAAAAATTTATGGACTAGGCTATAACCTTATTGTGTTTGTTTACCAGAAGCTTGATGATATTAAAAGCAAGAAGGGATGTTTAAACTTTCTTTCTTGTTCTTTTGTGGAAGCATCTCGGACAGCAGATTATCAAACAACAACTGGTATTCTCAGCATTATTAATAATAATGGTAATGCGGATGATATATTTGCGTTTTTGATGGATCATAAAATTCCCTCTGCTGAAGTTTCATTGATGAACTTGGCAAAAGATATACTTAAAAATCCTCCTCAAGTTGGATATTTAACAATTTCCAATGCATTGCAATGGAGGTTACAATATAGCAGAATTGTAAATTTGTCAGACACAGTTGATGGCATAACTCAAATTATAAAGTATTCAGATAAGGAAAACTAAAATATGCATATGTCATTGCACACTGCAGACTCTTCGGTCATCAAGGAAAATATAGCTCGCGAAAATTATGGCGATTGGCAAACCAGTTATGAGTTTGCTAAAAGTGTATGTTTATATTTAAAAGATAGAGGCATCACTCCTGATGTGATTGTGGAGCCCACTTGTGGAATCGGGAATTTTATTATTGCGGCTATTGATGTATTTGATACAATCAAAAAAGTATATGGAATAGAACTCTCTCAAGATTATATTTGCCAAACAGAACAAAAAATTCAAAGATATATAAAAAATAATCGTATTACTTATTGCAAGTTGTATAATACGAGTGTTTTTGGCTTTGACTTTAAGAGTATAATTAATGAAAATCAAAATAAATGTATTTTGGTTTTAGGAAATCCTCCGTGGGTTACAAATAGTAATTTGGGGAAAAACGATGGAACGAATTTACCCCTAAAAGGAAATATTGATAAAGTCAAAGGGATAGAAGCTATAACAGGAAAAGGAAATTTTGATATTGCGGAGAGTATTTGTAATTTAATAATTGATGCCTTTTCTCATCATCAGAATACTCATATGGCATTGCTTGTGAAGAATTCTGTTATTAAGAATATTCTATATAGGCAACATGCTTATCCGCGTCGTATACAGGATATTAGGCAACTTAGTTTTGATGCGAAAAAGGAGTTTAAAGTTTCTGTCGCAGCATCTTTATTGGAATGTCATATCGGAGGAGGCTGTCAAAATCAATGTACATCTTATAATTTTTATACGAAACAAATTTCTCATATATTTGGATGGGTAAATGATTCATTTGTATCAAATGTTCAAGGTTATGAAGAAATACATTTTCTAGATGGAAAGTCTCCATTGATATGGCGATCTGGTATAAAACATGATTGCTCGAAAATAATGGAACTGACGCAGATTGGAACAATGTATGTTAACGGGCTAAAAGAGATTGTTGATGTAGATGCCATAACTGTTTTCCCTTTGTTAAAAAGTTCAGATATTGGCAAAGGAATGAAGAAAGTAAGAAAATATTTAATATTGCCACAAACAAATGCTTCGGAGGACACTGCTATTCTAAAAGTCAAAGCACCTAAAACATACTTGTATTTGCTATCACATGCGACCTTTCTTGATAAGAGAAAGAGTGTTATATATAAAAATAAACCAAGATTTAGTGTTTTTGGGTTAGGCGATTATTCATTTGCTCCTTATAAGGTAGTAATTTCTGCTTTATATTCAGATTTGGTTTTTTCTTTAATAGAACCTATAGCAGGTAAACCTGTAATGGTTGATGATACATGCTATCTACTAGGATTTAATAAACTGGAATATGCTAAACTTACTCTTTTTATTTTGCAAAGTGATATTCTTAAGCGTTTTATACGGAATATATGTTTTATGGATGCAAAACGTGTAGTGAGTAGGGATTTATTAATGAGAATCAATCTCTATCAACTTTCTAAAAGCGTAGATTTCTCAGGCATAGATATTCCACAAAAGAATATTCGTGAATATCAAAACTGGTTATATATGCAAACAACTTCCGATTTATTTGATTGATGAAAATAAAGAAAGTATTTAAGATTTTATGGTTTTAGTAGTTGTTCGATGAATTATTGATATAGAATGTTTATTTGGGATATAATTTTCACATTTATATTAGCTGTTTAGAAGAATCTTTTAATGGGTCCAGGCAATATCAGACGCTAAGTTTGATATTACTTGGACTTTTTTTCTCAACAAACGTTATATAAAGCCGGGTGGCGGCAACTTGTTTCATTCAAAATTTGTTCTTATTACAGAAGATGTTATTTTTGCACACTGAGAATAGTATGTAATCAATAACCCTCATTATTTTGATTTTATGAAAAGAATATTATTGATGCTCCTGACAGCAGCCATGCTGACGCCGGCTTGTGGAGGCAAGGCGGCCAACAGCAATCAGACAGAAGCACAGAAAACTTCGGCGGAACAGACGAATGTGATACACCTGACCAAAGCCGAGTTTCTGACTAAGGTATATAATTACGAGAAGAACCCCAAGGAGTGGAAATACGAAGGCAAGTTGCCGGCTATTGTGGATTTCTATGCCACTTGGTGCGGTCCTTGCAAGATGGTGGCTCCGATACTGGAAGAACTGGCGGGAGAATACAAAGGCAAGATTGTAGTGTATAAGATTGATACGGACAAGGAACCGGAACTTTCTGCAGCTTTTGGTATCCGCAGCATCCCGACGTTGCTGTTCATTCCGGCAGAAGGTACGCCGCAGGTTTCTCAGGGTGCCATGCCGAAGGATGCACTGAAGAAGGCCATCGATGAGTTCCTGTTGGGAAATAAGAAATAAATTCCCGGTGTGGGAAAATGAAGCGTCCCCGAAGCCCAATTTGCTGGCTTCGGGGACGCTTCTTGCATAGTCGGATACTTATTATTCTCTGTCGCTGTCTTCAATCAGTTCGCGGATGGTCTGGTTGAGTTCCTTTTCTTTGAGCAGTTCCTCCAGGGTGAGGTGCATGCGCCAGCGCCAGTAATGCCGCGGATGGGCTGGGATGTTGATACGTTCGGCCTTCACATCCGGGTTGCGCAGGCGTTCGTCAATGCTCATCCAATCTTGCCAGGCCAGTATGCAGAGTAGGGAAGGACTCTTCAGGTGATTGAATATGATGTCTTTACAAAGCCATCCGGGAGCAGGTGACGGAATGGCTCCCATGTGATGCATTTCGTTGTGATAGAAGCGTTCGGTACGCGCCGGATCTTCTTCCCACCAGCCGCGCAGAGTAGACATGTCGTGGGTACCGATGGTGCATACCGACAGGAACGGATAGTTTTCTGTATGTCCGAATTTCTTGTTCATCTCTTTAGGCATACGCTGTATTTCGAGCGACAGAATCTGCAGCTGTTTCATGACCCAAGGCACACATTCGGGCACCATGCCGAGGTCTTCGCCGCAGGCCAGCATCGGAGTGGACTGGGTGAGAACCGGCAGTTTCTTCATAGCTTCCTGATACCAGAACTCGTTGTGCCGCTGATAGTAGTAGTGATTGTATAGGTGGTTGAAGGCCTCCTGTTCCTTGGAATTCAGCTGCTGGAACACGAAGTCATGCTGTACGGCAATGCGCGGATGGTATTTCTCCGGGTCGTGGTGGTCGGGGAGGAAGAGTACGTCACTGATGAGGGTGTAGAGACCTTCCTTCAGTTTCAGGCTTTCTTCGTCGTGCTTGTCACCGAACCAGGCTTCCACTTTCCGTTGGGTGTCAAATTCCGGACGCATGGCATAGCGTCCTTCTGCAACAGGCTCCAGGAAGGTGTTCCGGACCATGTCGCTTTGTGCGCCGAATAGTTTCTTCAGTACGCTATCGTTAATGAACGGATGGGTCATGAAGTCGGGGTCGAAGTGGAGTCCGAAACTCTTGATTTCGTCCACACTGAACGGAAGGGACGGTGAGAACTGTCCAAGCAGTCCGTGTACGGAATGGTCGGGAATTTCCCAGATACGGAAGAAGCCCAGAATGTGGTCGATGCGGTAGGCTGTGAAATATTCGGCCATTTTGGTAAAGCGTCGGCGCCACCAATGGTAGTTGTCTTTTTCCATGACCTCCCAGTTGTAGGTCGGGAATCCCCAGTTCTGTCCGTTGACCGAGAAATCGTCGGGGGGAGCGCCGGCCTGTCCGTTGAGGTGGAAATAATGCGGTTCCACCCATGCTTCCACGCTGGTGCGGCTGATGCCGATGGGGATGTCCCCTTTCAGCAGAATGCCTTTCTGGCGCGCGTAGGTGCTCACTGCCAGCAGTTGTACGTGAAGCAGGTATTGCAGGTAGTAGTAGAAAGTTATCTGCGGATAAGCCTTGTGTCCGGAGGTACACAGTTGGGCAATTTCGTCTGCCTGATAGGTGCGGTAGGCCGGCCAGTGGTTGAAGTCGGGGGTGCCGTACAAGTCGCGCAGGTAACAGAAGGCGGCGTACGGCTGCAGCCATTCTTCATTGCGGCGGAAGAAATCCAGAAAATCTTCTGAAGCCAGTGTCTTCTTGCCTTCCTGTTTGTAAATCTGATGCAGGTAATTCAGTTTCAGCTGGGTGGACTGTTCATAATCCATCATGGAGAACGAATTCACCTTGAGACGTTCCTTCTCGAAGGCTTCGGTTGCTTTCTTGTTGTGAAGCGGCGGGAGCTGGCGAAGGTCGATGTACATCGGGTGGAACGCATAGATGGAGATGCTGTTGTAGGGATAAGAATCTGTCCACTTTCCCGTCAGCGTGGTGTCGTTGATGGGAAGAATCTGGATGGCTTTCTGCTTGGTTTCGTATGCCCAGTCCATCAGCATTTTCAGGTCGCCGAAGTCGCCCATGCCGCAGCTTCCTTCCGAGCGGAGGGAGAATACGGGGATGGCGCATCCGGCAATCCGGTGAGGGGCATCCTCAAAGAACACCTCCGTTTCCATGGGCAGATAGGTTTCTCCCCGTTGGAGTGGATGGAGGGAAAAGGTTCGGTTGGGACGTGTTTCCCATTTCTCCACGGCACCGCTTTCTTCTTGCAGGGCCACGAACTTGTACTCAAATGGGAATTGCAGGGTGGAGGCATCCAGTGTAAGGTGCCATACGTTGGGCTGTACTTCTTTCATCCGGAGCGGACGGCAGTATTCCCAGTTGCCCAGGGCGGCGCAGCTTCCGATGACTCCCAGCTGTTGTTTCCGGTTCCGTAGTCCCGGACAGAGGGCCCGGAAGGTGATGCAACGTCCAGCGTTGTTAGACAGTTTAGAGGGTTGTTCCGGTGTGTATGCATGATTGAAGGCCGAGGTGTAGAGATACGCGTTCTGCGGTAGGTCTCTCCAGCAGTCTTCAATGAGGTAATGCTGTTGTTGTATGTTGCCCGGGTAGAAAGAGTGGGGAATGGCTCCGAATTCTTTCCGTGTCACCTTTCCGTGCAGCTTGACGGCATAGCGGTAGGTGATGGGGTCGGAGGAATGGAAGTCGCAGTCTGCCACTCCTGTCCATTCTTCCCCGTTGCGGGTAGTCATTTCTACGGCGTGTTGTATCTGTTGCTGGTGGAGGAAGACACAGAGGCTTTCTCCCCAGACCGTACGGTATTGTATGCGAAAAGTAATTTTCATATCGTATGTATTAGTTTGTGGCTTTTTGTTTTGCTCAAAAGTAATGAATCTGATGGAGTTGTGCAAATAAAAAACTCCGGATGTCCTTGCGGAATCCGGAGTTTCCCTCTGTAAGATGTGAGGCTGGATTTAAAATAATGAATTAAGAAAAAATGGAATCATGCGTCGATGTTTGCATACGTCGCATTCTTCTCAATAAATTCACGTCGTGGACCTACATCGTCGCCCATCAGCATGGAGAAGATGTAGTCGGCTTCAGCCGCATTTTCAATGTTCACTTGTTTCAGGATACGGGTTTCCGGATTCATGGTGGTTTCCCACAGCTGTTCCGGGTTCATTTCACCCAAACCTTTGTAGCGCTGGGTGTGGATGCCTTGTTCGCTTCCGTCTCCGTATTTCTGGATGAAAGCCTGACGGGCTTCGTCTGTATAGCAGTATTCACTGATTTTTCCTTTGCTGCATTTGTACAACGGCGGAGTGGCGATGTACAGATGTCCGCCCTGGATGACTTCGGGCATGTAGCGGTAGAACAGTGTCATGATAAGGGTGTCGATGTGAGAACCATCCACATCGGCATCGGTCATGATGATGACCTTGTGGTAGCGCAGCTTGTCGATGTTGGCTTTCTTGCTGTCTTCTTCTCCGTCCACTCCGAAGCGTACGCCCAGTGCTTGGATGATGTTGTTCACTTCGTCGCTTTCGAAAGCCTTGTGCCACATGGCTTTTTCCACGTTCAGAATCTTACCGCGCAGCGGCAGGATGGCCTGGAACTGACGGCTTCGTCCCTGTTTGGCAGAACCACCGGCCGAATCACCCTCGACGAGGAACAGCTCACATTCTTCTGCCACACGGCTGGAACAGTCGGCCAGTTTGCCCGGCAGTCCGCCGCCGCCCATCGGGCTCTTTCGCTGTACCGATTCGCGGGCCTTGCGGGCAGCCACACGTGCGGTGGCAGCCAGTACCACTTTGTCGACAATGATTTTGGCTTCTTTCGGATGTTCCTCCAGGTAGTTGGTCAGAGCCTCGCCCACCGCCTGGTTTACGGCACCACTCACTTCGTTGTTGCCGAGCTTTGTTTTGGTCTGTCCTTCGAACTGCGGTTCGGCTACCTTGACGGAAATTACGGCAATCAGTCCTTCGCGGAAGTCCTCTCCGGAAATTTCCACTTTGGCTTTTTCAAGTGCCTTGCTCTCTTCGGCATATTTTTTCAGCACACGGGTCAGGGCCATACGGAATCCGGCCTCGTGCGTACCACCTTCAATGGTGTTGATGTTGTTCACATACGAATGCAGGTTTTCGCGGAATCCCGTGTTGTACATGATGGCACATTCGATGGGAATTCCCTGTTTTTCCGTGTTCAGGTAAATTACGTCGTCAATCAGCGGTGTATTGTTGGAGTTCAGGAAACGTACGAACTCTTTTACTCCTTCTTCGGAGTGGAACACTTCCTGCTTGTAAGAACCGTCTTCTTCCTTCACGCGCTTGTCTGTCAGCGTGATGGTGATACCTTTGTTCAGGTAAGCCAGTTCGCGCATACGTGCCTGAAGGATGCTGTATTTGTATTCAGTGACCGTGAAGATGCTGGCATCGGGCCAGAACGTCTGTCGGGTACCGGTGAGGTCGGTGGTGCCCACTTCCTTGACCGGATAGAGCGGTTTTCCGCAGGCATATTCCTGCTGGTACACTTTCCCGTTGCGGAAGACGTTGGTAATCATGTGGGTAGACAGGGCGTTTACGCATGAAACACCCACTCCGTGCAAACCTCCGGATACCTTGTAAGAACCTTTGTCGAACTTACCTCCGGCATGGAGTACAGTCATTACGACTTCAAGGGCTGATTTTTTTTCTTTCTGGTGGAAATCGACCGGAATACCTCGACCGTTGTCCTGTACGGTAATCGAGTTGTCTTCGTTGATGGTTACTTCTATATGTGTACAATAACCGGCAAGGGCTTCGTCAATGGAGTTGTCTACTACCTCGTAGACCAAGTGGTGCAAGCCTTTTTCGCTGATGTCGCCGATATACATGGCGGGGCGTTTACGAACGGCCTCCAGTCCTTCCAGCACCTGGATACTGCTGGCCGAGTAGTTGCTTCCGCTGTTCTGTGTCAGTTCTTCACTCATGTTTTTTCTTCGTTTTTTTAAGCTTTCAAAGATACTAAAAAAACTGGTATAAACCGATTTTCAGCACTCTAAAAATCGTGAAAAAGACATGAAGCAGGTAGATACGACAAAAGGCCAGATGACGACATCCAGCCTTAATATCTTTTTACGTCAAGCGTAAACTTAAGCCAATTTGCTGATATAAGCAGCCAGTTTAGACTTCAAGTTAGCAGCTTTGTTCGCATGGATAATGTTGCGCTTAGCCAGCTTATCCAACATTTTCTGTACACTAGGATACAATGCAACAGCTTCAGCTTTGTCTGTAGTTGCACGAAGTTTCTTCACTGCATTGCGCATTGTCTTCGCATAATATCTGTTGTGAAGTCTTCTTTTTTCTTCCTGTCTGATTCTCTTAATAGATGATTTGTGATTTGCCATCTCGACTAATCTTTAATATTGTTCGTGATTTCTGTTTATTATGTAGCCCGTGGGGGAATCGAACCCCCCTTTCAAGAATGAAAATCTTGCGTCCTAACCGATAGACGAACGGGCCATCCTTTGTCTCAGGAAGACCTCCTGATTCTTTACGAGGATACTTATCTCTCGTTTGCGGATGCAAAGGTAGGAAGAATTTTCTAAACTCCAAAACATTCCTGATTTTTTTTGTTTGTTTCGACGTGATTTTCCGTTTGAACAGGCCAGATGCTGGCTGTAAGGGATGGTAAAGTGGATTCAAGCCGGTATAGAGGGAAATTTTTTGAGGATGATTATGCGTATTCTTCCGGATGTGTGGAAGTATTTTCTGTTCCACAGTGCGGGATTTGTATCCCACACTGTGGGATATATATTTCACACTGTGGTTTTTGTATCCCACACTGTGGTACAGAGAAATCTTTATAGATTTTGTTTGTTTAGTATAAGGACTTTTCCTAACTTTCGCCCCTAAAAAAGATATTATATTAAGGTAGATTGAGAAATGAAAGGCTATAAATTGAAGTCTGTAGGCGTTTTCGATGGAAAGGTTTGTATGGCGTCGTTGGACGGAAAGAGTGGGGAATTCGTTCCATGTGAGGAACTGGAATCCTGTAAGGAGTTGGTTTATATGCGTCTGCGTACATTGGAGGCGGTGGCTTCCTTTCGTTTTTTGGAGCGCGCGATAGGGGTATTGACCCGGCATGAGATACCTGTTTTTGCCATGGCTTCTTCTGCCGGTAGTTTTTCCGTGGTGACGGGAGGTGTGCATGACAGTTTGGAAAAGGTATTCAAGGAGCTTGCTTCGTTTGCCGAAGTGGTAGTGGAGCACAATGTCGAGGTAATTTGTGTGCAGGAAGATACAGATACATACGGCAAGAAAGCAGAACAGAACTTGGTGTCGTTGCTGAAAGATATTCCGGTATTGATGGTTTCTTCAGAGGAAGGAGCCGGACGTGTGACCTTGACGGTGCGTCGGGAAGATTGTGAGAAGGTGATTCGTCTGTTTCAGGAAGTGTGTGAATGACGATGCACCATGCTAATTCTGAAAAAATATGCTGCAAAGATTGGAAGGGGTAGTGCTGCACGTAGTGAAATACAGTGACAAGTCGAACATCGTACATATCTATACACGTGAGAACGGGAGCATGTCGTTCCTGATACCGGCGGCACGTTCGCGCAAATCGCTGGTGAACGGGGTGTTGTTTCGTCCGCTTTCGTTGGTGGAAGTGGAGGCCGACGTGCGTTCACGCACGGCTCTCCCCTCGGTGAAGGAAGCTCGGCTGGCTTATCCGCTGGAGTCTGTGCCCTATGATCCGTATAAGCTGGGCATTGCCATGTTTTTGGCAGAATTCTTGTCGCATGCGTTGCGCGAGGAGGGTAAGAACGAACCGCTTTTTGCCTATTTGTCGTCTTCCATCCGCTGGCTGGATGCCTGTCGGGCAGATTTTGCCAATTTCCATTTGGTGTTTTTGATTCGTCTGTCTCGCTTTTTAGGGTTCTATCCCAATCTGGAAGATTACCGGGAAGGCGACTGGTTCGATATGCTGAATGCGTGTTTTGTACCGGAAAAGCCTCTGCATGGCATGTCGCTTTCGCCGGAGGAGGCTTCACATATTCGTCAACTGGCCCGTATGAACTATGAGACCATGTTTCTTTTCGGTATGAACCGCTTGGAACGTCAACGCTGCCTGTCGGTCATGATGGAATATTACCGGCTGCATCTGCCGGATTTCCCAGAATTGAAATCACTCGATGTACTGAAGGAATTGTTCGGCTGAGGCTGCACAAAAGAGCATAAAAAACGGGATGCATTCTCTTTACTTGAAAATACATCCCGTTGAAATCTGTATGGGGAGAATTTTATCCCAGCAATTCTTTTACTTTGGCGGAAATGGCACGTCCTTCAGCCAGTCCGGCCAGTTCCTTGGAAGCTACGCCCATAACCTTTCCCATATCTTTTCCACTGGTAGCACCCACGCGGGCGATGATGTCTTTCAGCTTGGCTTCCAATTCTTCCGGAGAAAGCTGTTTCGGCAGATAAGTTTCGATGACACGAACCTGAGCCATTTCTTCTTCTGCCAAGTCGGCACGTCCTTGTCCTTCATATACGGCAGCTGAGTCTTTGCCTTGTTTTACCAGTTTCTGCATGATTTTCAAGGCTGCATCGTCTGTCAGTGTATCGTTGGCTCCCGGAGCGGTTTTTGCTTCCAGAAAACATTTCTTGATATTGCGTAAGGTTTCCAGTCTAACCTTGTCTTTGGCCTTCATGGCCTCTTTGATATCGTTGCTAATCTGATCAAATAAATCCATATTCGTTATAATTGTTTTAAAATGTCATTCTATTTCTGGATTAGAAGGTGATGGTCATGGATCCGGCCGTATTGGTGGTTTCTGGTTCTGGAGTGACCTTTTCTTCTGTGCTGGCTTTGGAACGGATGTTTTCCAGTTCCATTTTTGTACGCTTGTAAGTCGGAGTGGTTTCTACCATGCTGATGATGTCGTCATTGGCAAGGTCTTCCTGACTGAAGATATAGATATTCGGGCGTTTCTTCCGCATACTGCTTTTCAGGATGCTTTTTCCGTAGTAATCGCTGCGGCGTTCGTCCTTTTTCTGTTCCTCTTCTTCCAGGTCGTCCAGGCGTTTCTGTTCTTCCAGCGAACGTTGTTTGAGTACATTGTCCATGCCCGGTACGTCTTTGATGCCGAATCCCGTAGCCAGAATGGTGAATTTCACCTGATTTTCCAGTGTCTCGTCGGTGTAAAGACCCCACTTGGTTTCAACGTCCTTTCCGAACTTGCTCATGAATTCGTGGATTTCATCCATTTCACCCATCATCAGTTCACTGTTGGGGCTGTAAGTAATGACGAACAATACTTTCTTGGAGTTGAAAATATCATTGTTGTTCAGCAGCGGAGAGTGAAGCGCATCGGTAATGGCCTGTGTCACTCTTCCTTCTCCTTCACCGTATCCGGTACTCATAATGGCCACTCCACCGTCTTTCAACACGGTCTTCACATCGTTGAAGTCCAGGTTGATGATACCTCGCAGGGTAATGATTTCTGCAATGCTCTTGGCGGCGATGGACAAGGTATCGTCGGCTTTTCCGAAAGCATTCATGACACTGATATCGGAATATACGTCACGCAGACGTTCGTTGTTGATGACCAGCAAGGCATCCACGTGTTTGCTCATTTCTTCCACACCGTCGAGTGCCTGGTCAATTTTCTTGTTGCCTTCGAACAAGAACGGAATGGTTACGATACCTACGGTCAGGATTCCCATATCTTTGGCCGTTTTGGCAATGATAGGAGCGGCACCAGTTCCGGTTCCACCTCCCATACCGGCTGTGATGAATGCCATGCGGCATCCGTCATTCAGCATATTCTTGATGTCTTCAATGCTTTCTTCGGCAGCTGCCCGTGCTTTGGCCGGACGGTTTCCAGCTCCCAGTCCTTCACTACCTAACTGGAGCTTACGCAGGACAGGAGATTCTTCCAAAGCCTGGTTATCCGTGTTGCAGACCACAAATGTCACATCATGGATACCTTCTTTGTACATGTGGTTGACGGCATTGCCACCACCGCCACCCACACCAATTACTTTTATTATATGTGGAGAGTCTTTCGGAAAATCGAAAGGTACCATTGTTTCGTCTGACATAATTCTATCTATTTATGTGAGTAATCAGTTATCTTTTAAAATCTCATCAGAAAGGTTGGTCACTTTCTTAGCGAAAATGTCGAACCAGCTGTTTTCCTTCTTTTCTTTGTTGATTTTGGCTTCCAGTTCGTTCAACTCTTCTTCTTTCTCGGCCAGATGCATACGCCGTGCATTTTCCACTTCTTTCAAGGCTGCCTTGTATTTTTTCTTGTTCAATTGCAGTCGGGCTTCTTCTACGTAGGCAGTATATTCTTCCAGGCGTTTCCGGTTGCGTTCCTCTTCCTGACGTTTCTTTTCTTCGTTGATTTTTCGGATACGTTCGGCTTCTTCTTCGGCTTTTCGCTTTTCTTCTTCTGCCTTGATACGTTCTTCTTCTTTCCGTTTGGCTTCTGCCTCTTTTTCTTTTAAGTCATCAATGAAGTCAAGTTGATGGCCTTTCCGTGGATCTACTTTAAGGCAATTTTCCTTTCCTTCGACTAACAAACCAATCAGTGTGTTCTTGGTTCCGTCCTTAGGCAGCTGGATGGCGCCGTCCAAGGCAATGTTGCAGCCTTTTGCAATACGGATTTTTTCAATTTTGGTAATCTGTTTGAAGGCCTCGTCAATGTTAGGCATGTTGGAGGCACCTCCTGTCAGAACCAGTCCTGCGAGTAGCTTATCACCGTAATCGGAAACCATAATTTGGTTCCATACGTTGGAAATGATTTCATTGACACGGGCCTCTACGATGTATTCCAGTTTGTGAGCAGGAATTGTGCATTTGCCTTCAATGGTATATTCTTGTTCATTGGCTTGTTCTTCCTCTTCTGCGGGAGGAGTAAGGGCACATCCATAACGAAGCTTCAGTTGTTCGGCATCCTCTTCTTCAATTTGTAGGCTGCAGATGTCTTTTGTGATGTTGTTGCTGCCCAATGGAATCACGGCCAGATGGCGCAGGATATTGTTTTTATATACAGATACGGTAGTAGTGTCTGCTCCTAAATCTATAAGCGCGCAGCCTGAGCGTCTTTCACTGTCGGTCAGTACGACGTTAGCGGTAGCTACTGGTGACAGGAAATAGTCGGCTATTTCATACTTCGTTTGTTTGAAGCATTGTGCGATTCTGGCTTTTAGTGTATGGTGTGCGATGATATTCAAATAACGTCCTTCAATACGGTCGGCTGAGATACCGACCGGTTCAGTCAGAAGATTGTTACCCACTTTGTATTCCTGAGGCTCTACATCCAGAATTTCCTGGTCAACCAGCGAAATTTCGCGGTTGTTTTCCATGAGTGATTCAATTAGCGCCTGTGAGATTTTAGTATCCTCTCCCATTTGTTTGGTGACATGGTTGCGCATACTTCTGATGGACTGTCCACCAATTCCTACATAGACTTTTTTGATAGAAGCCTGTAAGTCATTTTCTAGTGTCTGAATGACAGAGACCAGTATTTGTGTGGTTTTATCTAAATTGAAGATGGCTCCTTTTTTGATACAATCTGATGAAGGGGCATTGGCATAGGCAAGAATCTGGATACTTCCATCAGCATTCTTTTTACCGGCAATCCCTGTGATATTGGTCGAACCCAGTTCGATAGCTGCTATAAAATCTGTTACTGCCATATGTTAGTTCTCTTTTTTTGTTCCGATAATTTGGTTGTTAAACTCAATGCTGATCCGTTCGTATTTGTTCCAGCCGATACGGTTTAGCACTTTGCTGTAAAACGTTTGCAATTTACTGAATTTTTCTTCAAAATCAGTGGCTTTTCCCAAAAAAAGAATATGTTCTCCTACTCGTGGGACAATTTCAAGTTCTTTTTTGGGGGTAACATTGATTTGTTCCACTTGGGCATTCCAAAAAGGACTGCGCTGGAGGTACAATCCCAGTTCATACAATTCGTTTTGGGCGAATTTTTGATCAATAAAACCAGTTGCGACTGCCACATGAATGGGCTTGCCGGCTGCATTCATGATTTTACCGGATTGGTCAATATAGTAATTGTCGCCATTGCTGCTCATCACTCGGAGTATCGGAATCCGTTGGTATACTTCGATTCCAACTTTGCCTCCGGAGGTAAGGTAACATTCAGCTTTGTTGATGAAGGGATGTTTGGACAATGCTTCCTCCAGTCGGCGGACATTGATGCTTCCTATGCGTTTCTTTTCTGGGTACAGATTTTTCTCCTTAAGTAGTTTTTTTACCTCTGCTTCAGTGATAAAGCCATAGTCAATGCTGTCTTTGACAACCAATTTCATACCCTTGCAGACCTGATTTTCAGGTTGCCGGTTGAATACAGTTACGGCTACCACCAGGTAGGCCGAAACTACTAACAGAATACAGAGTATGAAAATTCGTTTAATCATCTATCTTTCAGCAATTCATAAATTTGTGGAACGAAATTATCTATATCACCTGCTCCGAGTGTGATAAGCACATCCAGTTTCTTGTGTTTCAGCACGTCGAGCAGTTCTTCTTTGGTACACATGCTCTTCTCAATGCCGGGGCGCAGGTTGTCATAAATGAGTTGACTGGTGACTCCCGGTATGGGCGCTTCACGGGCCGGATAGATATCCAGCAGGATGACTTCATCCAGCAGAGACAGGCTCCGGGCAAAATCCTGATAGAAGTCGCGGGTACGTGTGTACAGATGTGGCTGGAATACGGCAGTGATTTTTCGGTCTGGGTACAGGCGGCGAATAGAAGTCACGCTTTGGCGGATTTCTTCCGGATGATGCGCGTAATCGCTCAGGAACACGATGTGCGAATTCTTTATCTTGAAATCAAAGCGCCGGTCTACTCCTCTGAATTGTGGCATGGCAGCTTTTATCTCTTCCGGGGTGGCACCTCCGATTTGTGCCAGTGCCATGGCTGCAATGCCATTCTCAATGTTGACATACACAGGTACACCCAACTGGATATCCGCAATATTGCCCAATGGAGAGATATAGTCGAAATAGATTTCTCCTTCGTGGATACGGATATTCTCTGCATGGAAATCACCTTTGTCTACTGAATAGGTATAGACGGTAACTCCCGGTTTGACGTCCGGTTTCAGTTCCAGTCCCTCTTTCATAATCAGGTATCCGTCCGGGCGGATGAGGGAAGTGTATTTGCGGAAACTTTCCAAATAGGCTTCGTGGGTACCATAAATGTCCAAGTGGTCAGAGTCCGTAGCGGTAATTACTGTGGCGTACGGACTCAACCAGTGAAAAGAACGGTCAAACTCGTCTGCTTCAATTACCACGTATTCGCTTTTGTCCGATAACAACAGATTGGTTTGGTAGTTTTTGGAGATACCTCCCAGAAAGGCATTGCATCCCACATGCGAATGATCCAGCAGGAAGGCAGCCATGGTAGAGGTGGTGGTCTTGCCATGAGTACCTGCTACACACAGACCTTTCTCAGTCTGGGTCAGCATGCCCAAGACTTGGGCACGCTTGTGGATTTCAAAATGATGTTCCTGGAAATAAACCAGTTCTTTATGGGTAGCCGGTATGGCGGGGGTAAATACCACCAAAGTGGTTTCCGGATGCAGAAACTCTTCCGGAATTAAGGCTACATTTTCTTCATAATGAATCAGGGCACCTTCTTCAATCAGCTTTTCAGTCAGTTCGCTCGGGGTGCGGTCGTAACCGCCTACTTTTTTCCCTTTTGAGAGGAAATAGCGAACCAAGGCACTCATTCCAATGCCTCCGGCTCCAATGAAATAGACTGCTTTTATCGTATTAATGTTCATGACTTTCTTGGTATTTTAAAGCCAGCTTGCAGACTTCTTTGGCAATGATGGTTGCAGAGTCTTTGATGGCCAGCTTTTTAATGTTCTTACTTAATTCTTCCAGTAAATCCGGTTTACGTACGGTGTCGATAGCTGTATCCAGCAGCTTTTGCGTGGCTTCACTGTCTTTGATATAAAGAGCTGCCTGCTTGTTTACGAGGGCCAGGGCATTCTTCGTTTGATGGTCTTCAGCTACATTGGGCGAAGGAACCAGAATAACCGGTTTGCCTAACAGACAGAATTCGGAGATAGAACCTGCTCCGGCACGACTGATGACAAGGTCTGCTGCACTATAGGCAGCAGCCATATCTGAAATGAAGTCAGTAGTGTACAACATGGGCAGGTTGCCATAATTCTGGACAGCCTGTTTGGCTTCGTTGATGTAGATTTTACCTGTCTGCCAGATGAATTGTACACCGGATTCTTTTATCTTGTCAAATCCTTGCATCATGCAGTTGTTGATGGTACGTGCTCCCAGGCTACCTCCGATAATCAGGATGGTTTTCTTATTCGGATCCAGTCTGAAAGAACGGATGGCGTCTTCTCGGGAAATCTTTTCATTCAACAGACCTTGGCGGACAGGATTTCCGGTAAGGATGATTTTATTTTTGTCGAAGAAACGTTCCATGCCTTCGTAGGCCACACAAATCTTTTCTGCTTTCTGTGCCAACAGCTTGTTTGTCACACCGGCGTAAGAGTTTTGTTCCTGTATCAGGGTTGGGATACCCATCATGCCGGCTACTTTCAGCGTAGGTCCACTGGCATAACCTCCCACCCCCACTGCAGCATGAGGTTTGAAGTTCTTGATGATTTTTCGTGCCATCAATTGGCTTCTGAACAATTTGATGAGTACACTGATATTTTTCAGCAAATGTTTTCTGTCGAATCCAGCCACTGGGAGTCCGATAATCTTATATCCGGCAGCCGGTACCCGTTGCATCTCCATGCGTCCTTCAGCTCCGATGAACAAGATTTCAGCTTCCGGGTGCAGCTCTTTGATGGCGTTGGCGATAGAGACGGCCGGGAAGATATGCCCTCCTGTTCCCCCTCCACTTACTATGATGCGTAAATTCTCTTTCATATCGTTGTGTTATTTCCTGCAAAGTTAAAAATAAACTTTTAAACAGACTCTTCTTGTGTAGTGATATTGCTGGCTGGTGTGATAGCCTCTGTTTGTCCTGCTTGTTGTGCCAGTGCTTCTGCTTCCTGACGTTGCTTCAGGTCGTTCACATAGCGGCTGATGCTGAGGATGATGCCGATGTACACACTATTTATCAACGTAGCAGTTCCTCCCTTACTGATGAGGGGAAGAGGCTGTCCCGTGACGGGCATGATACCCACAGCTACCAGCATGTTGAACGTGGCTTGCATGACCAGCAGAATTCCGATACCTGTAATGAGGAATACATAGTAGGATTTGTCACAGCTTCTGGCAATTTTCCCGATTCTCATCAACAGAATGATGTAAAGGGCGGCCACAAAGGCACCTCCCACAAGTCCTAATTCTTCAATGATAATGGCATAGATAAAATCTGAAAAGGCTTGTGACAGGAAATCTCGCTGAACACTGTTGCCGGGGCCTTTCCCGACGATATTACTGCTGGCGATGGCAATATTGGCATGAGCAATCTGCGCATCGTTGTTGATATCGAATTTAGCTGCCGGAATTTCACTTTCGTCGAAATGATTGTTCAGACGGCTCTGCCAAGTAACCATACGGTGTAATCCGATCTTATCCCATGCTTCTCCCGGTACATATTTGATGGTAGCTACTCCGATGAAGATACAGACTATTCCTGCACCTGCCAGCATGCCAAGCTGTTTGAAGGGTACTCGTCCTACAAACATTAACAGGAATACACTTCCAGCTAAGAGAACAGCGGTCGACAGGTTTTCCGTTACAATCATTCCACAAGTGAAGGCTGTAATGATACATATATACTTGAAGGCCTTTTTGTTGGCTCCGTTTTCTTCTTGCATACGCGATAGGATGAAGGCTACCGTGATGATTGTGCCCATCTTGGCTACTTCAGACGGCTGGAACTGGATGAATCCCAGGTCAATCCATCGTTTGGCCCCGTTGGTGAGTGAACCTAAAATAAAAACGGCTGCCAGTAATACCCAGGAGATAGGCAACAAGATTATGAAGGTCTTAAACCAGCGACAGGGAATATTGTGCACAATCCAGACCGCGATGGTACCTACCATCAACAACGTCAAATGGTTGGTGATGGGGCCCCAGTGATCTCCACTTTTATAAGTAAGGGTACTGGATGCGCTGAATACTTCCACAATGGATATCAGGCAAAGGAATAAGTAAATAATCCAAATTGCCTTGTCGCCTTTAAAAAAATTCTTTAGCAAATCCATATATACTTGTGATTTCTATCTCCGTAAGTTATATTATAAGTTTCTGACACATTCTTTGAACTGGTCGCCACGGTCTTCATAGCTTTTGAACAAGTCGAAGCTGGCGCAGCAAGGGCTGAGCAGTACAGTTTCTCCTTTCTTGGCCATTTTGTAAGCTGCATCCACTGCATCCTTCATGCTTTGTACGTCTGCAATCGGCAGTCCGAATCCATCGAAGAAGGCATGCAGTTTCTCATTGTGGAGACCCAGGAAAATCAAACCGGTACATTTTTCTTTGACAAGGTCCGCAATTTCATTGTAGTCATTGCCTTTATCCTTTCCACCCAGAATCAGGATGGTCTTGGTCTTCATACTTTGCAGGGCATACCAGCATGAGTTGACATTGGTTGCTTTGGAGTCGTTAATGTAGTCTACTCCTTTCACACGAGTTACTTTCTCCAGACGGTGTTCCACTCCCTTGAAGTCGTGCAGTGCTTCACGGATACATTCTTTGCGTATACCTGCGATGTTGGCGGATATGCCGGCGGCCATGGAGTTGAACAGATTGTGCGTTCCTGTCAAGGCCAGTTCCTCCTCTTCCATGTTGAAGGCGATAGGACGGGTGAAATATACCTTATCTTTTTCTGTGAAAGCAGCTACTCCTTCTTCGTTCTTCTCGGCAAACGGGAAATATTGTCCGTGAATGCCATACTTGTGGAGTTCTCTTTGTATGATAGGATCATCGTTCCAGAAGATGAAGGCATCGTCGTTGGTCTGGTTCTGGATAATCCGGAACTTGGCGTCCACATAGTTCTGCATTTCGTAGCCGTAACGGTCCAAGTGGTCGGGTGTGATGTTCATCAGTACCGCAATGTTGGCATGGAACTTGTACATGTTGTCAAGTTGGAAGCTGCTGAGTTCAATCACGTAGTAATCGAAGTTACATTCAGCCACCTGGTATGCCAGACTTTGTCCGATGTTACCAGCCAGTCCAACATTCAGCCCGGCTTTCTTGAATATGTGGTAAATCAGGGAAGTGGTAGTGGTTTTTCCGTTACTTCCCGTGATGCAGATCATTTTTGCATTCGTATATCGTCCTGCAAATTCAATTTCCGAAATGATGGGAGTTCCTTGGCTTTTCAGTTTCAGAATCATCGGTGCATCATTGGGGATTCCCGGACTTTTAATCACTTCGTCCGCATTCAGAATTAGTTCTTCAGTGTGTTTACCTTCTTCCCATTGAATACCTCTTTCGTTCAACATCGTTTTATATTTGTCCTTGATGGTGGACATGTCTGAAACGAATGTATCGAAACCTTTTTTCTGTGCTAGGATAGCGGCACCTGTTCCGCTTTCTCCTGCTCCTAAGATGACAATTCTTGCCATGACTTTATCTGATTTTAAGTGTAATTATCGTAATTGCTGCTAGTACAATGGTCACAATCCAGAAACGGACTGTAATCTTGGATTCATGAAATACGCTGTGAGGGCGTGTGATCAAATACGTACAATTCGGATCAAGTTGTGCCAGTGTGGTACGGAAATGGTCGTGAATCGGTGTACGTTTGAAGATACGCTGTTTGACTCCTTTTCTCTTTCCTTTCTGATAATATTTAACCTGTAGGATAACCGAGAGATTTTCCACCAGAAATACACCGCATAAAATCGGTATCAGTAACTCTTTATGGATGATAATAGCGAATACTGCTATCAATCCTCCGATGGTGAGACTGCCTGTATCACCCATAAACACTTGTGCCGGGAACGCATTGTACCATAGGAAACCAATCAAGGCTCCGATGAAAGCGCAAATAAAGATTACCAGCTCTTCACTTCCGGGGATGTACATGATATTCAGGTATTCGGCATATTCTATGTGGCTAGACACATAGGCAAGTATGCCGAGGGTCACCCCTATGATGGCCGAGTTTCCAGCTGCCATTCCATCCATTCCGTCGTTCAGGTTGGCTCCGTTTGATACGGCTGTCACCACAAAGATGGTCACTAGCACAAATACAATCCAGCCTGCTTCTTTAGCATGGTCTCCTAAGAAACCTACAAAGTCGGCATAGTCCAAGTTGTTGTTCTTGAAGAAGGGGATGGTGGTTTTGGTAGATTTCTCGTTGACAGGTTTGTGTATCACATCTACCACCCGGCCATCCTGCTGGATTTCAATGTTCTCACGAATCACCACATCCGGACTCAAATAGAGAGCCAGTCCTACGATGAGGCCCAGTCCCACCTGGCCAATAATTTTAAATTTGCCGTGCAATCCTTCCTTATCTTTCCGGAACACTTTGATGTAGTCGTCCAGAAACCCGAGTGTGCCCAGCCAGATAGTAGTAATCAGCATCAGAATCATGTAGATGTTGTGCAGTTTACCTAGCAGGAGGCAGGGAATTAGAATTGCTACAATGATGATAATACCTCCCATGGTAGGTACACCGACTTTCTTTACATTGAAAGGGTCGATGGAAGCATCACGCTGCGTTTCCGTAATCTGTTTCCTTTTGAGCAGGTTGATAAAATATTCTCCGAAAATGGCAGAAATCAGCAAAGACAGGATAACGGCCATTAACGAACGGAACGAGACGTAGCCAAACATACGTGCGCCCGGAAATCCGAACTGCTCCAAATATTGAAATAGATAATATAACATTGTTCCTTTTCTGTTTTTATTGTTCTCCTTTAAATATTTCGTCCAAGACTTCCTTATCATCAAAATGTGATTTGACTCCTTTTACGTCCTGATAAGTTTCGTGTCCTTTTCCGGCCACCAGAATTACATCCTGCGGCTGGGCCAGCATACATGCCGTACGAATAGCCTCTTTGCGGTCTATAATGCTAATCACTTTTTTCATCTCTTCTTTGTTCAGGCCATTCAACATATCATTGATGATGTCCTGCGGCTCTTCGAATCGGGGATTATCTGAAGTGATAATTACTTTGTCACTGCGTTTTACCGATTCCTGGGCCATCAACGGACGTTTTCCTTTGTCACGGTTACCGCCGGCACCTACTACGGTGATTACATGGCCTCTTCCTCTCAGCACCTCATGAATAGTTTCCAGCACATTGACCAAGGCATCCGGAGTATGGGCGTAGTCGACAATGGCCGTGTATCCTTTTGGCGAGCGTTTGGCATCAAAGCGTCCGCAGACCGGACGCAGCATGCTGAGTTTCAATAGTACGTCTTCCGGCTTTTTGCCTAGCAGGCAAGCTGCTCCATATACAGCGAGCAGGTTGGAAGCATTGAATCGTCCGATGAATTGCACGTTTACTTCCCTATTGTTGATGTCCAGCAACATGCCTTCGAAGCTGTCTTCCAGTACTTTCCCTTTGAAATCACACATGGTGTGCAGTGAGTAGGTAGCCACTTTGGCTTTGGTATTCTGAGTCATTACCAATCCGTTCTTGTCATCGGCATTGGTCAATGCAAATGCTTGTTTCGGGAGTCCGTCGAAGAACGCCTTTTTGGCTTTCAAGTAATTTTCGAAGGTCTTGTGGTAGTCTAGGTGGTCACGGGTAATGTTGGTGAAAATACCTCCAGCAAATCTCAGCCCGCTGATACGTTTTTGTACTACAGAATGTGAGCTGACTTCCATGAACGCATATTTGCATCCTTCATCAGCCATGCGGCCCAGCAGTTGGTTCAGCGTAATAGGGTCGGGAGTAGTATGTTCGGTGGGGACGGCTTCTCCATCTATATAGTTGCATACGGTAGAAACCAATCCGACTTTGTACCCGAAGGAACGAAACATATTATATAATAAGGTAGCAATGGTGGTCTTTCCATTGGTCCCGGTCACTCCGATTAAGTCCAGTTTTGAGGTTGGATCTCCGTAGAAGGTAGTAGCTAATTTTCCTACTGCATCTTCTGTATCGGCAAGTTGTACATAAGTGATTTGGGCTTCCAGCTTTTCAGGCAGTTGCTCGCAGACGATGACCGTCGCTCCGTTTTCAATGGCTTTGGAAATATAGTTATGTCCGTCAGCCTGCGTACCTTTTACTGCCACGAACATGAATCCATTCTTTACCATGCGTGAATCCATGTGGATTCCTGCCACTTCCAGGTTCTTATCACCTATGACTTGGAGCGGACTTACCGCTTTCAGAATATTCTCTAGTTTCATCTCTTTTTAGTCTAATGTTAATGTAATTGTCTGTCCTTTATGTAAATATGAGCCTGCATTGAGGCTTTGTTTGCTTACTTTTCCTGTACCGGAAAGGCGGACTCGAAGTCCTTGGCTTTCCAGCAGGTATACGGCGTCTTTAGCTCCCATTCCTCTTACATTGGGTACCAGATGTTTGTCTGTATGAGTCTTTTTCAGTTCTGCATACGTATCGGTACAGTTGGCCTTCCCCCAAATCGGTGAATTGCCGACAGGTATGCTGGCACTGTTGCTCTTGATGTTTAAGTTTTTCAATATGTAAGAAGTTTCGCTTAAGTCTCCGTTTTTAATGTGAGGAATGAATACTGAGGTTGAATCCTTGGCCGATGCTAGGTCCTGATACAGATGTTTGGCATAAATGCGTTCTGCAATTCGGCTGAACACACTTCCTGCCTGCAAACCACCGGATGCGGGGCCGTGAGGAATCTGGATAGAGACCAGACAACTGTACTTGGGTGCTTCGGAGGGGAAATATCCGCAGAAGCTGACCAAGTAGCTGACGCCTCCTGCCTTGTAGCCCGCTTTTCCCTGGGAAATTTGGGCTGTACCTGTTTTTCCGGAGACATTGAACTGCTTGCTTCCTGCAGGTTTGGCCAGTCCTTCTGAAACCACTTTTCGTAAAATTCCTCGAATCATGGTGAGGGTTGTATCCGAACAGATTTTAGGATTGACAATCTCGGTAGGGAACTCTTTGATGATTTCTCCATTTTTGGAAATCGCTTTTACAAATTTAGGTTTTACCATAGTACCGTTATTGGCTATGGCATTGTAAAAGTTCAATATATAAATAGGAGGAATCATCGTTTCGTATCCGATACTCATCCAGGGAAGTGTCGTCTTGGCAAAGTAGCGTTCTTTGGGACCCAGTATGCGCGGACTTGCTTCTCCTACAAATCCCAGGTTCAATGGTTTGTCAATGCTCATTCGTCTCAGACCATCGATAAATTTCTGGGGATTACGTCCGTAGAATTTGTCGATAATCGTAGAAACTCCGACATTGGAGGATACTTCCATGATGCGGGTTACGTCTATCTTTCCATATCCACCCTTATACCAGTTCCAGTCTTTCATGTTACTTCCGTGCATGTTGACTACACCGTTGCCGGTATCTACCATATAGTCTGGGGTGATGTATTTATCCTCCAGAGCCACCATGATGGAAGCAGTCTTAAAAGTAGAACCCGGTTCCATCAGGTTGCTGACTGCAGTATTTCTCATCTCATAATAATTCCCGTCACCAGCCTGTGTCATGTTTACATTAGCCTTTACCTCTCCGGTAGCCACATCCATGACTATTGCCACTCCGAATACAGCATTGAGTGTTTTCAACTGGTCTACGAGGGCTTTTTCTGCAATATCCTGCATATCCACATCGATGGTGGTTATGACATCACAACCATCCACGGCAGGTTTATCAATGATATTCAGGTACTTGTTCATTACCTTTTGGCGATGGGTGATGCCATCTTGTCCACGAAGAATGGAATCATAGGTAAGTTCAATGCCATTCTTGGCACCTAATTCCATATCCGGATACATGTCGCCCAACGTACGGGCAGCCAATGAACCGAACGGTTTCTTACGCTGGTTGAATGCCAACTCGTGGAATCCTCCCTTGTATTTGCTGAGATTGAACACAGGTAATTGCTTGGCTTCTTTGTATTCTATGTAAGAAATACGTCGGGGATAAAGCAGATAGTTCCGGCTTTTCAGTCTTCTTCCTTTCAAAATATGCTGACGAAACTCTTTCGCACTTTTATCTGGGAAAATCTGATGCAGACCTTCGCAGATTTCTGTCAAGTGGTTCATCAGCATGGTATCTTTCTTTTCTCCTCCTGCTTTGAAGTCCATGTAAATTTTGTATTCAGGCAAGCTGCTGGCCATCAGTTTACCGTCGGCTGAAATGATGTTGCCTCTGGTGGGATGAACGATGACGTTTTCCTTTACGAAACGGTCGGCCACATCTTTCCAGTACTGTCGTTCGGCAAACATGATGATAGCGGCTTTTGCAATAATTGCAATGGCCAGCAATGCCATGACGAATACGATGAGTGTATAGCGTAAAATGATATTTTTCTGTCCGGGTATCATTTTTCAGTATCCTCCTTTTTGATTAAATAGGGTGGGGTGGAAGCTGTCTCTAGCGGAGTGCCTTCCGCAGATATGTATTCCTCGATACGTGACTGGCGGCTACGTTCCGTCAGCTCTGACGAAATAGTCAGTGCGTCATATTTTGTATCAATCAGTTCTTTCTTGAGGCGGTCTATTTCAATCATTTCCTGCTGGCTCGAGTAGCGGTTGTCTATATATAGGATTACCAGAATCATAATCAGGATAATCAGATTGGCCTGCTTTCTCATTAAGTGTACCAGCACTTCTCCTCCTAATATGCTTCTCCATGTAATATGTGGAGTCTCTTGGGACAAATGATTCTCTTGTGGTTCCATTGTCATTTTTTTTCTGCAATTCTTAATTTAGCACTGCGTGAACGCGGATTGCGTTGTACCTCGTCGTCGCAGGGAGTAATTACCTTATTGTTGATAAGTTTGAACGGAGTCTGTATGTTTCCGAAAAAGTCTTGTTCTGCTTTTCCTTCTACATTTCCTGTCTTCATGATGTTCTTGACCATTCGGTCCTCCAGCGAATGATAAGTAATCACGACCAGCCGGCCTCCGGGGGCCAATGCCTCGGTAGCCGCATAAAGCATTTCTTTCAAGGCCTCCATTTCCTGATTTACTTCTATGCGGAGTGCCTGAAATACTTTGGCCAGTTCTTTTTTCTCTCTTTCTTTTCCGTATAGAGGTTTGATAAGGTCGATAAACTCTCCGATTGTTTCCACCGGTTTCGTGCTCCGGGCCTTCACAAGGACGGAGGCCAGCTTCCGGCTGTTCTTCAGTTCTCCGTATAAGTAAAAAACATTGGCCAGCCTTTCCTCTTCGTATGTGTTGACAATATCGGCCGCAGTGATGCCAGCCCGTTTGTTCATGCGCATGTCCAGTTTTCCATCGAACCGGAAGGAGAATCCTCTTTCAGAGTCATCAAAATGATGGGAAGAGACACCCAAGTCGGCCAGAATGGCATCTACTTTTTCGACTCCATAATAGCGAAGGAAGTTGTGTAAGTAGCGGAAATTGCTTCTTACAAAAGTAAACCGTGGGTCGTTGACGATATTTTTCTCGGCATCAGGGTCCTGGTCAAAGCTGAACAGCTTGCTGCTACTATCCATTTGGCGTAAGATTTCTTTGGAGTGTCCTCCTCCTCCGAAGGTTACGTCCACGTAGATACCTCCGGGATGGATGTGCATGCCTTCGATACTTTCGTGCAATAATACAGGGATATGATATGTCTGTTCAGTCTGTTCCATGCAGTTTTTGATTATAATTCACCTTATTATATATTCAAGCTGTAAAATTAGATATTTCCATAGAATCAATCACTATGTTTCTTGTAGAAAATTTAAAGAAGTTATCAACAGGTTGTTTAATGCTCGGATATTTTTCAGATATGTTTCCATTTTGTATACTGATTCGAGGTAAGAGAAATTTTTTTTGTGTAGATGAGTGTATTTTTTGTGGTAAAATGAATGTGGTTTCAAAAGATACGTTACTTTTGCAAGGTAAACATTTGTAGAATGGGTGAAAATTCCATATTTTTAATTGATATTGATAAAGTATTGAGGGATAAGGTTGGCAAAAAGGCCGATCGGATACCGCGTTTCCTTGTGTCTTATCTGAAGCGTATTGTGCATCAGGAAGAGATTAATTCTTTCCTGAAAAGCGTGTCTGAGAAGACCAGTGTGGATTTTCTGGAAGCTTGCATGGAATACTTGGATATAAAGCTGGAAGTGAGTGGACTGGAGAATCTTCCATCCGACCGCTTGTGCACATTTGTCTCCAATCATCCGCTAGGGGGACAGGATGGGATAGCCTTAGGATATATTTTAGGCAAGCATTATGATGGGCACATCAAATATCTGGTGAACGACTTGCTGATGAACCTCCATGGCCTGGCTCCCTTGTGTATCCCTATCAATAAGACCGGTGCACAGTCGCGTGATTTTCCTCGGATGGTAGAAGCCGGTTTCCATTCAGATTCCCATATTATCATGTTCCCGGCCGGAATCTGTTCCAGAAGGCAAAAAGGAGTTATCAGAGATTTGGCGTGGAAAAAGACATTTGTAACCAAAAGTGTGGAAACGCATCGGGATGTAGTACCTATACATTTTGAGGGACGCAATTCCAATTTTTTTTACAACTTGGCCAATGTATGTAAGTTTTTGGGGATCAAATTTAATATTGCCATGTTGTATCTGGCAGATGAAATGTACAAGAATCGCCACAAAACATTTAAAGTGACAATAGGGAAGCCTATTCCGTGGCAGACATTCGACAAGTCGATGTCACCGGCAGAGTGGGCGGATTATGTAAGAGAGTTAGTATATAAACTGTGAAAATACGATTTAATCATAGAGATTATGGAAGATATTATTGCTCCGATTGACAAAGAAGTGCTCAAGTCGGAACTGACAGAGGATAAGCGTTTGAGATTCACGAATAAGAGCAACAACGAGATTTACATCATTACATGGAAGAATGCTCCGAATGTACTGAAAGAAATCGGCCGTTTGCGTGAAATCGCTTTCCGTGCTGCTGGTGGAGGTACAGGACAGTCTATGGACCTGGATGAGTATGATTTGATGGAGAATCCTTATAAACAGCTGGTTGTGTGGAATCCGGAAGCTGAAGAGATTCTGGGAGGTTACCGATACCTGCTGGGGGATGAGGTAGAGTTTGATGCTGAAGGAAAACCGGTGCTGGCCACGGCTCACATGTTTAACTTCTCAGAGAAGTTCCTGAAAGACTATCTGCCTACGACGATTGAGCTGGGACGTTCTTTTGTTACATTGGAGTATCAGTCCACTCGTGCAGGCTCGAAAGGATTGTTTGCATTGGATAACTTGTGGGATGGTTTGGGAGCATTGACGGTAATCATGCCTCAGGTGAAATATTTCTTTGGCAAAATGACCATGTATCCCAGCTACAACCGTTTGGGACGTGACATGATTCTTTATTTCCTGAAAAAACATTTCAATGATAAAGAGGGTTTGATTACTCCGATGCAGCCGTTGCAGATTGCAACTGACCCGAAGGTGCTCGAAAAAATATTCTGTTACGATACTTTCAAGGAAGATTATAAGGTGCTGAATACGGAAGTGCGTAAACTGGGATACAACATTCCGCCGTTGGTCAATGCCTATATGAGTTTGTCACCGACTATGCGTATGTTTGGTACGGCCATCAATTATGGCTTTGGCGATGTGGAAGAAACCGGTATCTTGATTGCCGTCGACGAGATTCTGGAAGAGAAACGCGTGCGTCACATCGAATCTTACCTGCGTGAGCATCCGGAGGCCTTACAGATAACTTCTGGGGCCAATCCGGTAGTCAGCAAGATACATAAATAATTTTATTATTATAAGGCAGGCAGGCTGTTCCCGTTTATTTTCCGGTAGAGGTCAAGGGCATATACATCGGTCATTCCGGAAATATAATCGAGTACAGCCTGTATTTTTTCGTATAAGGTAGGTGCCTGAATATAATACTGGCTGGATACGCGGTTGATCAGAAGCTGTGAATAAGCTTTTTCCGGATAGCGTACGGCTTCAATCATCAGGTCGATAAGCGTGGTAATTACTTGATAACCGGCTAGTTCAATGTCTACCACATCCTTGGAGCAGTAGATCTTTTCAAAAGCTGTATGCGAACAGTTTTCGTAGGCTCCTCTCACTCTTGGACTCAATTGCTGAATCAGTGTTCCTTGGAAGGCACCGTCAAGAATGGCCTTTTCATTTTCAATAAATGTGTGTACGCACTCATTGATTAAGACTCCGATGGCGGATGAACGCAGATAGGCTATCTGTTCATTGGTATCGTTCACCATCTGGCAGATGGATTGTATGTGGTCTATTTTTTCAGGTGCGAAGAACCGGAGATATAGTTCTTTGGTTTCCTGCGTGGTCAGTATTTTCAGCTTGTGCGCATCTTCAATGTCCATCATCTGGTAACAGATGTCGTCGGCAGCTTCTACCAGATAGACCAGCGGGTGGCGACAAAACCGTAAGGGCTCTCCTTCCTTGCTGAGTTGTTTGAGTCCTAGTTCTTGTGCAATTTTCTTGAAACCGTCTTCTTCACTAAGGAAAAATCCGAATTTTTGCTTGCTTCCGGCCAGTTGGGAGGAAAACGGATATTTCACGATGGAGGCTAGTGTGGCGTATGTCAGGACGAAACCTCCGGGGCGTCTTCCCTGAAACTGGTGCGTCAACAGGCGGAAGGCATTGGCGTTTCCTTCAAAGTGGGTGAAGTCATCCCATTCTTTGGCAGAAAATTCTTTTTGCAGACTTCGGCCTTTTCCTTCCGAAAAATAGGTACCGATGGCCTTCTCTCCGGAGTGTCCGAAAGGAGGATTTCCCAAATCATGTGCCAGGCAGGCAGCTGCCACGATAGAGCCGATTTCTGAAATATGAGTATGCTGTAGTTCCGGGTGCAGTTTCAGTAGTTCAGTCGAAATCTTATTTCCCAATGAACGGCCCACACACGATACTTCCAGGCTGTGAGTCAGTCTGTTATGCACAAAAATACTTCCCGGGAGCGGAAATACCTGTGTCTTGTTCTGTAAGCGGCGGAAGGGGGCGGAGAAAATCAGGCGGTCATAGTCGCGCTGAAATTCTGTACGGTCTTCTTTACGGTGTTCGTGGAGGTTCTCCAGCCCAAATCTTTTATTGGATAATAATTGTTTCCAGTTCATGGCGTAACTCCTTTGTGATGTGAGGTTTAATTTTAAAGAAGCTCTAAAAGTTAAGTGCAAAAATATAAAAAAATGGTAAACGTAACTATTAATTCGGTGGATTGTGTAACTTCGCAACTTTATAAAGAATATAAATAATAAGATGAAAATACAGATTATAAATACTTCCCGGCATCCGTTGCCGCAATACGCTACCCCTCAGTCGGCGGGAGTAGATCTTCGTGCTAATCTTGCAGAACCTATCATACTGAAGCCTTTACAGCGTTGTCTGGTACCTACAGGCTTGTTTTTAGCTCTTCCGAAAGGCTATGAAGCACAGGTACGTCCCCGTAGCGGACTGGCTATCAAGAAAGGGATTACCGTATTGAATTCTCCAGGGACGATTGATGCAGACTATCGGGGAGAAATCAATGTGATACTGGTCAATTTGTCGGCTGACGAGTTTGTAATTGAAGACGGGGAGCGCATCGCTCAGATGGTCATAGCCCGTCACGAACAGGCAGAGTGGGAAGAAGTGGAAGTGTTGGATGAAACGGAACGTGGGGCAGGAGGATTCGGCCACACGGGAACGGTATAAATCTTGATTTATGAGAAAATTAATAGGAATCATCGGTATGGTCCTGTTGCTTGTGGCTTGTGGAACTACAGGAAGGCAGCAGGCCGCTAAGCGCCACTTTGCAAGTGAGGACAGAGATACTTTATCCTACGAACAGCGCAGAAAGTACGATTATTTTTTTCTGGAGGCTGTCCGTTTAAAGCAAAAAGGAGATTACGATGCAGCCTTTGAACTTTATAAGCATTGTCTGGATATTAACCCTAGTTCAGCACCAGCCTTGTATGAGATTTCTCGATTTTATATGGTGTTGGGACAAGAAAAGAAAGGCGAAGAGGCATTGAAGAAGGCAGTTCGTTCGGATGAATCGAACTTCTGGTACAAGCAGACATTGGCCGCCTATTACCAGCAGAAACGTGACTGGCCCAAGGCCATTGCCGTGTATGAAGATATGGCACATCAGTTCCCTTCTCGGCTGGAGCCGCTTATGGCGCTGGTGGATTTGTATAATCAGACCAAGAGTTATGATCAGGCAATTACGGTATTGAACCGTTTGGAAGAGCTGGATGGGAAGTCCGAGCAAATCAGTATGGAGAAGTTTCGGATGTACTTGTTGATGGACGACCAGGAGCAGGCTTTTAACGAGATTGAGAGTCTTTCGAAGGAATATCCGTATGACTTGCGCTATCAAACCATTTTAGGCGATGTGTACCTGAATAACAACAAGCCTGATGAGGCGTATGCGGTTTACCAGAAAATTTTGAAGGAGGAACCGGGGTATGCGCCGGCTCTGTTGTCGATGGCTTCTTATTATCAACAGCTGGGGAAAGACAGCTTATACCACCAACAGCTGGATACCATTTTGCTGAACGATAACGTAGAGTCGGATACCAAGATGAATATCATGCGTCAGCTGATTCTCCAATCGGAACAGACCACAAAAGACAGTACGCAGATTGTGGCTTTGTTCAAGAATATTTTGGCCCGTCCGCAGCAGAATGCTGATTTGTCAATGCTTTGTGCGCAATATATGATTACCAAGCACATGGATAAGGAGTCTGTGCCGGTGTTGAATCAAGTGCTGTCGCTCGATCCGGAGAACAAACCGGCCCGTCTGCAACTATTGAGTTATGCCATCCGTGACAATGATTTGGATGAGGTGATTCGCGTGGCGACTCCGGCCTTGCAGTATAATCCGGATGCGATGGAATTCTACTATTACTTGGGATTGGCCCATTATCAGAAAGAGGAAACAGACAAGGCATTGGAAATCTTCCAAAAAGGATTGAAACAGGTCAACGAAAAGAGTGACAAGATGATTGTCTCCGATTTTTATGCCATTTTGGGCGATTTGTATCATTCCAAGGAAATGAAGGCTGAGGCCTATGCTGCTTATGACTCTTCATTGGTGTACAATCCGAATAACATCGGTACGCTCAACAATTATGCTTATTATCTGTCTGTGGAACGGACGCATCTGGACAAGGCGGAAGAAATGAGTTACAAGACCGTAAAGGCAGAACCGGAGAATTCCACTTACTTGGATACGTATGCGTGGATTTTGTTTGAAAAGAAACGTTACACCGAGGCTCGCATTTATATTGATCAGGCCATGAAGAATGGAGGAGACAGCAGCCAGGTCATTGTGGAGCATTGTGGTGACATTTACTATATGTTAGGCGAGAAAGACAAGGCCTTGGAATACTGGAAGAAAGCCGATGGTATGGAGGTTAAGAAAGAAAATGGAGAAACCCCTCGGACAGAGGCCGAATTGAAGCGCCTGAAACGTAAAATCGCTTTGAAAAAATACATTGAAGAATGAAACAGCTGATTCATTGGTTATATATTGTTTGCCTTGTGGCACTGATGTCTGCCTGCGGTACCTCACGTCATGCGGAGCGTGTGCCGATGATTGGAGGACTGAAGGGGGAGGAATATCAGGAGAAGGTGATTGCTGGTTTTCCACAATGGAACTGTGTGACCGGAAAAGTGGCCTTGAATTTGCAGACAGGAAGTAGTAAGAATACAAAACTGTCGGCTACGCTCCGAATGAAGAAAGGGGAGGTGATACAATTGTCGGTGGCCCCATTACTGGGCATTGAAGTGGCGCGGCTGGAGATTTCTCCCGAACGTATTCTGGCAGTCGACCGGCTTCATAAGCAATATGTGGAACTTTCGTTCAGCGAACTGAACCGCATGACCAATCTGAATTTGAGCTTTAATGTGTTGCAGTCGTTGTTCCTGAATGAGATTTTCCTGCCCGGCAAAGACCAGGTGGAAGTGTCCGACCTGCACCGCTTCCGGATGACCGCAGAGGGAACACGTGCGCTGTGGGAGGTGAAGGACAGCAAGAAACTGGCTTATCGTTTCTGGACGACGGCCGACAAAGGCTGGCTGGAAACCACTTCTGTATCGCTTTCGGGGACGGCCTATGCCTTGAAATGGACGTACGAAGATTTCACCAAGTTAGGTCCGGGATATTTCCCCCAGCATATTTTGGCGGAACTTCAGGGCGCCGGAAAGGAATATAATCTGGACATGCGCCTGTCGCGGATGTCTGTCAATGAAGATTGGGAAACTCGTACGGAGTTGTCTTCCAAGTATAAGAAAATGGAACTGGTAACCTTGCTGAAAATGTGGTTAGGAAAATGAAGCGTCTGATTGTCATATTCTGTATTTGTCTTTGTACGTGTACGCTTTCTGCACAGACTACGCGCAAGATTCGGCAGCTGGAGAAGCAGCGGAATGAGCTGAAACAGCAGATTGCCGAATCGGAAACCTTGTTGCAGTCTACCAAGAAAGACGTGAAAAGTCAGTTAGGTAATCTGGCTTTGATTTCCGGGCAGATAGAGGAACGTCAGAAATACATTCAGACCATTGAAAGTGACGTGAACAGTATCCAGCAGGAAATAAACCGTCTGGAGAAAGATTTGGTACGGCTTCAGAAAGAACTGGGCGAGAAACGCCAAAAGTACGAGCAGTCTGTGAAATACCTTTATCGCAACAAATCCATACAAGACAAGCTGATGTTTATTTTTTCGGCCGAGAACTTCGGGCAGATGTACCGTCGTTTGCGCTATGTACGTGAGTATGCAGATTACCAGCGTTTGCAGGGCATTCAGGTGCAGCGGAAACAAAAGCAGGTGACCGAGAAAGCTACTTCTTTGAAAAACAGCCGGAAAGCAAAAGAAGATTTGCTGAAACAGGGAGAAGCCGAGAAGGCTAAACTGGAGGCACAGGAACAGGAACGTAAACAAATTCTGTCGGGCTTGCAGAAAAAACAGCGCAGCATCCAGTCTGAACTGGCCAAGAAACGCCGTTCGGCCGATAAGCTGAATGCACAGATTGATCGTTTGATTGAAGAGGAAATTGAAAAGGCCCGTAAGCGGGCGGAGGAGGAAGCACGCCGGAAAGCGGAAGAAGCCCGGAAAGCAGCTGAGGCCGCGAAAGGAGCGTCCGGCACTTCTGCTGCAAAAGCGGAGACCAGCAAAACCCCTGTAGAGAAATTGGAGGCCTATAAAGTAGATTCGGAAGACCGGCGTTTGTCCAGTGTCTTTGAAAAGAACAAGGGCATTCTTCCGGTGCCGATTACTGGTCCCTACGTGGTGGTAGGGCATTACGGCCAATATCAGGTGAAAGGGCTTCGCAATGTGAAGTTGGACAATAAAGGAATGGATATCAAGGGAAAGGCCGGAGCCAATGCCCGTGCCATTTTCGATGGTGAAGTGTCGGCTGTTTTCCAATACAACGGACTGACCAATGTGTTGGTGCGGCATGGAAGTTATATCTCCGTGTATTGTAACCTGTCTACTGTGCGTGTCAAGAAAGGCAGTCTGGTACGTGCCCGCGATGTATTGGGAGAAGTGCATACCAATGCCGAAGGAGAAACCATTCTGCATTTCCAGCTCCGCAAGGAGACGGTGAAACTGAACCCGGAACTCTGGATTCATCGTTAAAGAACTCTTTTTTATACTTTGTGCAAAAGCTTCAGGTGGCTGTGCTGCCTGGGGCTTTTTTTTATGTGGAAGGTCTTGCAATAAAGTTTTCATGGCAAGTACGAATTCTTTTCTTTTGCTTGATAATTTCTCTGTTTCACACTGTGAGATTTGTATCCCACAGTGTGAAATATATATTCCACAGTGTGGTTTATGTATCCCACACTGTGGGACAGAGAAATTATAGTTATATAATAAATTATATTCATTTGCATTTGGAAGAAAATAATAAAATGAAAAATGTTTGATATATTTTCTTTTTTACTTCAATAAATAGTTATACATTCGTACGCTTTCCACTTGGAGCTTGAAATGCCAGTGGAATAGAATCGGAAATTATTAACTACATTCATATTATGAAACTGAAGCACTATTCTGTCTTATCTTTATGCATGTTCGGCAGTTTGCTTGCTGTACCTTTCTCCATGTGGGCAGGTCCGCAAACTGAGGTGACCATTTGCAGTGCCAGCGTGTTGAATCCCACGGCTGTGGAGGTAGTATTCTCCAATCAGCAACGCATGACGTTGGATTTTTATGGCGAAAATATTTTTCGTCTGTTTCAGGACAATAAAGGAGGCATTGTCCGCAATCCGGAAGCGGTGCCTGAAGCCCAGATTTTAGTGAATAATCCACGTCAGGAGGTGGGAAAACTTTCCTTGACAGACAAGGATGGGGTTATTACGGTAGCTACCAGCCGGATTGAGGTAGAGATGGACAAGCGTACCATGCTGTTCAAGATTACGGATAAAGCACGCCAGAAAGTAGTGGCAGAAGCGGTTCGCCCGGCGGATTTCGCAGAGAAACAAGTCAGCCTTTTCCTGAAAGAACATGAGGGAGAGTATTTTTACGGCGGAGGGGTGCAGAATGGACGCTTCTCTCATAAAGGCAAGAAAATTCATATCTTGAACACAAATCAGTGGACAGACGGTGGGGTGGCTTCTCCCACACCTTTCTATTGGTCGACGGAAGGTTATGGAGTGATGTGGCATACTTTCTGTCCCGGAGTATATGATTTCGGGGCAACCGATAAAGGAGTGGTGGCGTTGAGTCACGAGGGAAACTACCTGGACGTGTTTTTCATGGTGGATGAAACTCCGGTCGCTCTGTTGAATGATTTTTATCAGCTGACGGGTAATCCGGTACTCCTGCCTAAGTTCGGATTTTATGAAGGACATTTGAATGCTTATAACCGCGACTATTGGAAAGAAGACGAAAAAGGGATTCTTTTCGAGGATGGCAAGAAATACAAGGAAAGCCAGAAAGACAATGGCGGCATCAAGGAGTCGCTGAATGGCGAGAAGAATAATTATCAGTTTTCTGCACGTGCGGTTATAGACCGTTATGAGGCAGCCGACATGCCGTTGGGATGGATTCTGCCGAACGATGGCTATGGGGCCGGATACGGACAGACTTCCACACTGGACGGGAATATCCAGAACTTGAAGGAGCTGGGTGACTATGCCCGTGCCAAGGGAGTAGAAATAGGGTTGTGGACTCAATCGGATTTACACCCCAAGGAAGGAGTGGAACCGCTGTTGCAGCGTGACATTGTCAAGGAAGTGCGTGATGCCGGCGTACGGGTGTTGAAGACCGACGTGGCATGGGTCGGTGCCGGCTATTCCTTCGGCTTGAACGGGGTGGCCGATGTGGGTCGTATCATGCCTTATTATGGCAACAATGCACGTCCGTTCATTATCTCACTCGACGGATGGGCCGGTACACAGCGTTATGCCGGTATCTGGTCGGGCGACCAGACCGGAGGAGAGTGGGAATACATCCGTTTCCATATTCCGACTTATATCGGTTCCGGACTGTCGGGACAACCGAACATCACTTCCGACATGGATGGTATTTTCGGCGGGAAGAACATTCCGGTCAACGTGCGTGACTTTGAGTGGAAAGCGTTTACGCCGATGCAGTTGAACATGGACGGATGGGGAGCGAACCCCAAATATCCGCAGGCGTTGGGTGAACCGGCCACTTCCATTAACCGTTGGTACCTTAAACTGAAATCGGAGTTTATGCCTTATACATATAGTATTGCACACGAGGCGGTGGATGGCAAGCCGATGATTCGGGCGATGTTCTTGGATTATCCGAATGACTATACGCTGGGAACAGCCACTCGTTATCAGTTCCTTTACGGACCTTCTATTCTGGTGGCCCCTATTTATCAGAAGACGCAGGCCGACGAGAAGGGGAACGATGTGCGCCACGGCATTTATCTGCCCGAAGGCAACTGGATTGATTATTTCACCGGTGATTTGTATGAAGGTGGACGGGTCATCAACTGTTTTGACGCACCCTTGTGGAAACTCCCGTTGTTCGTGAAGCAGGGAGCCATTCTGCCCATGACGGCCGCACACAATCAGGTCGCTCAGATAGCGAAAGACATCCGTACGTATGAACTGTATCCGGCTGGAAACACGGAATTTACGGAATACGACGACGACGGTATCTCTGAGGCTTATCGCAACGGGCAGTATGCGACGACTCTTATCCGTTCTGTGCTGGAAGGGGAAGATTTGAAAGTCAGTGTGGCACCTTCACAAGGACATTTTGAAGGAATGGTGACGGAAAAGGCTACTTATTTCCGCCTCAATGTCACGGCACAGCCGAAGAAACTGACGGCACATATCGGAGGGAAGAAAGTGAAACTGACTCCGGTGTCTTCTTTGGAGGCATTGCAGAAGGGAGAAAATGTATATTATTATGAAGCCGCTCCGGAATTGAACCGTTTTGCTACTCCGGGCAGTGAGATGGCCCGTGTGCAGGTGGTGAAGAATCCGGTGATGCACGTCAAGCTGGCAGCAGTGGATGTGACACGGAATGAAGTGACGCTGGAAGTGAAAGATTATGTGTTTGCTCCAGCAGAAAAACTGCGGGTCAGCCAGGGGACATTGGCCGCTCCGGAACCACAGGTCACGGAAGAGAATACCGGGGCTTATACGCTGACACCTTCCTGGAAGAAAGTAGACCATGCCGATTATTATGAGATTGAGTATAACGGTATGTTGTATAGTACCATCCGGGATACCCAACTGTTGTTTGAAGACCTCCGTCCGGAAACGACCTGTACATTTAAGGTGCGTGCGGTGAATGCTTCATGTGTGTCCGACTGGGCAACTGTCACTGCCACCACGAAGTCTGACCCGCTGGAATTTGCCATCCGGGGTATTACGGGCGAAACGACTTGTCCGAACCAGGAAGGTCAGGAAGTGAACAAACTCTTCAATTTTGATGAAGGGGATGCATGGCATACGCAATGGAGTGCCCAGGCCGTTCCATTTGATTTGATAGTCGATTTGAACAGTGTGAACCAGCTCGACAAGTTTGAATATCTGCCTCGTCTGGATGCTGGAAACGGTACGTTAGGTAAGGGTACGGTATATTATAGTATGGACAAATCGAACTGGCACGAAGTCGGTACATTCGACTGGAAGGGCAGTGACGTGAAGACCTTCGTCTTTACCGGACATCCGACTGCACGCTATATCAAGTTGTCGGTAACCTCGGCCGTAGGTAAGTACGGCTCCGGTCGTGAATTGTATGTGTTCAAGGTGCCGGGTTCGGAAAGCTATATTCCGGGCGACATCAATCAGGATAAACTGGTGGACGAGAATGACCTGACTTCTTATATGAATTATACAGGTTTGCGCCGGGGAGATTCTGATTTTGAGGGATATATCAGCAAGGGCGACCTGAACGATAACGGACTGATTGATGCATATGACATTTCTGCCGTAGCCGTACGACTGGAGACAGGCGTCAGCAGCCGTCAGGTACCATCGGTAGCCGGAGAAATTCAGATAGTGCCTTCAAAGAAAGTGTACAATGAAGGAGAGACGGTGGAAATCCGTGTATCCGGTAAAGGACTGCGTTCTGTCAATGCCCTCAGTTTCGCACTGCCTTATGACCCGCAGCTGCTGGAGTATGCAGGGATAGAGGCTACAGGCATGAAGGAAATGCGGAACCTGACCAACGACCGTTTGCACACCAACGGAACGAAGGCTTTGTATCCGACGTTTGTAAATATGGGAGAAAAGCCTTATCTGGAAGGGGATGCAGAACTGATGACCATCCAATTCAAGGCTAAACGCAAATTGAAACTGGATTTGAAGGTATTGGACGGTATGTTGGTCGACAAGTACCTGAATACGGTAAAATTTTGAGAAGACAGGTGCCTGGGGCAAGCCTCGGGCATCTTGATGTGATACCATAAAAAAGTGGTTCATCCGGTGAACAGGATGAACCACTTTTTATTTCTTCTGAATTGTATAGTCGAGGTTAAATTTTCAATCCATCTAAGATTTGTGTGTAAACGGAAATGGCTTCTTCAATTTCGCTGACCAGCACATATTCATCGGCCGTATGTGAACGGGAAGATTTTCCCGGACCGATTTTGACGGAGGGGAAAGGCATCAGTGCTTGGTCGGACAACGTAGGAGAGCCAAACGGTGTTTTCCCCAGTTCGATGGCCCGTTTCACGAAAGGATGGTCGGTCGGAATGCTGGAAGAGTTGAGGCGGAAGGAGCGGGCTTTCACTTCGCTCTGTACATGTTTCCCTATTTCAGCAAACAGTTCTTCATTGGAATAGCATTCGTTGCTGCGGATATCGACTACCATGCTGCACAGGTCTGGAATCACATTGTGCTGTGTGCCGGCATTAATCTGCGTCACACTCATTTTAACTGGTCCCAGTAGCGGAGATTCTTTGGGGAACTGGTAGGTACGGAACCATTCAATGTCCGGCAGGATTTTGTAGATGGCATTTTCTCCTTCGTTGCGGGCGGCATGTCCGGATTTGCCCCTAGCAGTGACATCGAGCACCATCAGTCCTTTTTCAGCGATGGCCGGATGCATTTCCGTAGGTTCTCCCACCACGCCCAAGGCGATGGGAGGTAACTGGTGAAGTACGCTTTCAATGCCGTTTTTCCCGGATACCTCCTCTTCGCAGGAAGCCAGGTAAATCAGGTTGTAACTTTGTGTGGTCATGCTGAGATGGCGGTATACCTGAAAGAGAGATACCAGGCTGGCTCCGGCATCGTTGCTTCCCAGCCCGTAGAGTTTCCCGTTCTCATTCTTGGGAGTGAACGGCTGTTTCCTCCATCCGCTTACCGGTTTGACGGTATCTATATGTGAATTTAGCAAGATGGTAGGTTTCTGGATATCAAACATGGGACTGATGCACCAGATGTTGTTGCCGGAACGTCCGGTCATAATGCCGGTTTCTTCTATGTAATTTTGCAGGAAGTCGGCTGCAGCCTCTTCTTCCCGGCTGATAGAAGGAATTCCAATCAGTGAATGCAGTAGAGTCAGTGCTTCAGATGTGTAGTAACCTGTATCTATCATAACTATTACCTGTTTTAGATTCCCTGCAAAGATACTCTTTTTTATGAGAAAAAATTTAGATTGTCAAGACATTCCAAATAAAATCTTATATTTGCAAAATAAATAATAAAACGAAGAAAAATAGATGGTTAATTCATATTTGTCCCGGCTTGTGCGGCGACAAGCAGAAAAATATGGGGATAAAGTTGCCTTAAAATACCGTGATTACACCACTTCTACATGGATTCCTGTGACTTGGAACAGATTTGCGAATTTGGTTGACGAGGTAGCTAGGGCTTTGGTGGCTGCAGGGATAGAGGTGCAAGAGAATGTAGGGGTCTTTTCACAAAATAAGCCAGAATGTTTTTATGTAGATTTCGGAGCTTTCAGAAGCCGGGTCGTGACGGTTCCTTTGTATGCCACCAGTTCGGAGGCACAGGTACATTACATTGTGGAGGATGCTGGTATCCGTTTCTTGTTTGTCGGTGAACAGTATCAGTATGATGTGGCCTATCGGGTACAGAGCTTGTGCCGTTCCTTGAAGAAAATTATCATATTCGATCCGGAGGTGAAACGGGCTGACGGAGATTGCAATTCGATTTATTTTTCCGATTTCCTGAAACTGGCAAAAGAGGATAAGTGGCAAAGTGAGGTAGAGGAGCGTACGTCGGCCTCTTCTCCCGACGATTTGGCTAATATTTTATACACTTCCGGAACTACAGGCGATTCAAAAGGTGTGATGCTGCATCATTCCAATTACGAGGCGGCTTTCAAAGGACATAATGCCCGCCTCACGGAGCTGGGAGAAAATGATGTGGTGATGAACTTCCTGCCATTTACGCATATTTTTGAACGGGGATGGGCTTTCTATTGCCTCCACAGGGGATGTATGCTGTGCATCAACCTGAAGCCTCAGGATATACAGAAAACCATCAAGGAAATCCGGCCTACCGCGATGTGCAGTGTGCCACGTTTCTGGGAAAAGGTATATGCCGGCGTACAGGAAAAAATTAATGAGACCACGGGGTTGAAGAAAGCCCTGATGCTGGATGCGTTGCGGGTAGGCAAGGAGCATAATATCACGTACCTGATGAATGGAAAGACTCCTCCGGCCGTGTTGCACATGCGATATAAATTCTATGAGCGAACCATTTACAGCCTTTTGAAAAAAACCATCGGGATTGAGAACGGTAATTTCTTCCCCACTGCCGGGGCAGCCATACCGGAAAAGGTGGAGGAGTTTGTACATTCCGTGGGAATCAACATGATTGCCGGATACGGATTGACGGAAAGTACCGCTACGGTTTCCTGTGAATGGAAGGGAGATTTCCGGATAGGGAGCGTCGGAAGGGTATTGCCGGGCGTGGAAGTCCGTATCGGTGAGAATAATGAAATCCAACTTCATGGAGGTACTATCACAAAAGGATATTACAAGAAAGAAGCAATCACCAAGCAGGCTTTTACGGAAGATGGCTGGTTCCGTACGGGAGATGCCGGATACATGAAGGATGGATTCCTGTATCTGACAGACCGTATCAAGGACCTCTTCAAGACTTCCAATGGTAAATATATCGCACCACAAGCCATCGAGACGAAACTAGTGGTAGATCGTTACATTGACCAGGTGACCATCATTGCCGACCAGCGCAAGTTTGTGTCTGCTTTGATTGTGCCGGAATACAATCAGGTGGAAAAGTTTGCACGTGAACATCACATTGCTTTTACCAGTCGGAAGGACTTGCTGGAAAATCCGCAGATTGTGGAACTGTTCAGGCTTCGGATTGATACCCTCCAGCAGGAATTTGCTCATTATGAGCAGGTGAAACGTTTCACGTTATTGTCTGAACCGTTCAGTATGGAACGGGGAGAACTGACAAACACGTTAAAGTTAAAACGTGCGGTGGTAGCCCGGAACTACAAGGATATCATCGACAAAATGTATGAAGAAAATGTCGGTTAAATAGCTGATTTTTATATGCAGGCGCTCTTTCTGGGTGCCTGTTTTTTCTATCTGATGCGTCTCGGCATAGTCAAATTTAGAAAACTGCGTTTTCTATTTGCCTCTGCGCTCGGCTTTTTCTATCTTTGCAGCGAGAAAATATAAACGGACTAATTTATCGTATTTTTATGATTACCATAGAGCAACTGAAAGACATAAAGGAACGTACGGAAGCCCTTCATCGTTATTTGGATATTGATGGAAAGAAGATACAGGTGGAAGAAGAGCAGCTTCGTACACAGGCACCGGGTTTTTGGGACGACCAGAAGGCTGCCGAAGCGCAGATGAAGAAAGTAAAATCCTTGCAACAATGGATTTCCGGCTATCAAGAGGTGAAGACGCTGGCAGATGAATTGCAGCTGTCTTTCGATTTCTATAAAGATGAACTGGTGACGGAAGAAGAAGTGGATGAGGCTTATGCAAAGGCACTTTCGGCTGTGGAAGCCCTGGAGCTGAAGAACATGCTTCGTTCGGAAGCTGACCAGATGGACTGCGTGCTGAAAATCAATTCAGGAGCCGGAGGTACGGAAAGTCAGGACTGGGCTTCCATGCTGATGCGTATGTATATGCGCTGGGCGGAAAGTAACGGCTATAAATTGTCGGTTGCCAACCTTCAGGAAGGGGATGAAGCCGGTATTAAGACGGTGACGATGAACATTGAGGGAGCCTATGCGTATGGTTATCTGAAAGGAGAGAACGGTGTACACCGTCTGGTACGTGTGTCGCCTTATAATGCACAGGGAAAACGAATGACTTCATTCGCTTCCGTGTTTGTGACTCCGTTGGTGGACGACTCTATTGAAGTGACGGTAGAACCGGCCCGCTTGTCATGGGATACTTTCCGAAGCGGTGGTGCAGGAGGACAGAATGTGAACAAGGTAGAATCGGGTGTCCGCTTGCGTTATCAGTACAAAGACCCTTATACAGGTGAAGAGGAAGAAATCCTGATTGAAAATACCGAAACTCGTGACCAGCCGAAGAACAAGGAGAATGCCATGCGCCAGTTGCGTTCTATCTTGTATGACAAGGAACTGAAACATCGTATGGAGGAACAGGCCAAGGTGGAAGCCGGAAAGAAGAAGATTGAGTGGGGGTCCCAGATACGAAGCTACGTGTTTGATGACCGTCGTGTGAAAGATCATCGTACCAATTATCAGACTTCCGATGTGAACGGAGTGATGGACGGTAAGATTGACGGTTTCATCAAAGCCTATCTGATGGAGTTTTCAGATAGCGAAAACTGATAACTTTGTGGAAAAACGCGTTTTTTTGTTTGTCTTTTTGCGGATAAGTTGTAATTTTAGGGAGCTAAATCTAAAAATGAAAACTTATGGGACGCAACAGAACTGTGAAAAGACAAAATTTTGAGAAACGTGAAGAAGAGAAAGCCAATAGACTGTTCAGGATGATTTGTATTGTCTTGATTCTATTGGCTATTTTAATGATTGTAGGTTATACATTGGCTTCCTGATACCAGAATGTGATATGCCACAGGAAATAGAACGGAAATTTTTGGTGTGCGATGATTCTTATAAGTCGATGGCTTGTGGGAAAAAGCGTATCAAACAGGGGTATATCTGTAGTGAAAGAGGACGGACGGTGCGGGTACGTATTCAGAATGAAGAGGGGTACCTGACCATTAAAGGACCTTCGGATGCGGCAGGTATGAGCCGGTATGAATGGGAACATGCACTCTCCCTGCAGGAGGCGGAAGAACTGATGAAATTGTGCGAGCCGGGAATGATTGACAAGACGCGGTATTTAGTGCAATGCGGCACACACATGTTTGAGGTGGACGAATTTTATGGAGACAATGAAGGGCTGGTTGTGGCAGAAGTGGAGCTGGACAGTGAGGGTGAATCTTTTGACCGACCTTCGTTCTTAGGGGAGGAAGTGACCGGACAAGTGAAGTACTATAATTCATTCTTGATGAAGTTTCCCTATCGAAAATGGGCTGAAAACCTTCCTGAAAACTATCATGGCAAGGGGTAAAAACTCTCAGTTGATAGTTTTTACCCATTTGATTATCAGTTTTTGTGAAGAGTGATCTTTCTTTTTCTGCTAATATTGCAGTGTCAAAACGAAAAGCAGACATTATTTCAATTAAAGAAAAGAAAGACTAAAGAATTATGAAAACGGCAACTTTTGCTCAGAATCTGCTGAGCATGCAGACAGAACTACTTCATTTCGCTTATAAATTGACGGCAGACCGTGAAGAAGCGAATGACCTTCTCCAGGAGACTTCTTTGAAGGCCTTGGATAATGAAGAAAAGTATGTAGCTGAAACGAACTTCAAGGGATGGATTTATACCATCATGCGTAATATATTCATTAATAATTATCGCAAAACCTTGCGCGACCAGACGTATGTAGACAATACCGACAACCAGTTTTTCTTGAATCTGGGGGTAGATATTGAAGATGATTCCATGCAGGGTTCGTATGATTTGAAAGAAATGCGCCGCATCGTAAATGCATTGCCTAAAGAATATCGTGTACCTTTTGCAATGTATGTGTCTGGATTCAAGTATCGAGAGATTGCGGATAAACTGAAGCTTCCTCTGGGTACCGTGAAGAGTCGGATTTATTTTACTCGTCAGAGATTGCAGGAAGATTTGAAAGATTTCCGTTAAACAGTTTGATAACTCTCTATCTTTAAATAATATATTTAATGGACGTCGGGTGCTGTGAGAGCAACCGACGTTTTCTTTTTATTGTGGTTGTGAGTTGTGAAATCTTTTTCTGACAAAGGGACGATAGATAAAATGGCCAGCTAGGGAAGCCAGCAATACGCCTACACTGTTGGCTATAAAATCCATCCAGTCTCCGTTTCGGTTGTCTGTACAATATGCTTGTAAGATTTCGATGCATCCACTCATCAGAATGGGAAATAGAATGCATCCGATGGTCAGACTCCATTTTTTAGGAATAGAATGATGAATCAGATATTCTATCCATAATACGGAACTGAGTCCTCCATACATACAAAGGTGAACGAGTTTGTCGAAGTTTGTAATTTCCTCCAGTGGAGTCTGGGGAGGTGTAAAAAAGGATAGGTACCAAATCACCGATGTCGTCAGTATAGAAAATGGGTAATGTCTTAAAAACTGCATTCTACGTAAAAGTTTAAATTTTCGTGCAAAAATACGATATTTTTTATACTTTTGTTTCCTGTTTGATGTGTAATTATAATAAAATGATTTATGCAGCACAAAAGTGAACGAGCAAATTTTGGAAGTAAGTTGGGAGCGATTTTGGCTGCCGCCGGTTCTGCGGTGGGTTTGGGTAATATTTGGCGTTTTCCTTATGAAACGGGGAACCATGGCGGAGCTGCGTTTATATTGATATATCTGGGATGTGTGATTGTGTTCGGACTCCCTATTATGATTGCAGAGTTTACCATTGGGCGGCGTGCAAAGGCCTGTACGGGAGGAGCTTATGAAACCTTGGTTCCAAGGTCTCACTGGAAATGGGTAGGATATGCCGGAGTGTTGACTGGTTTCTTGATTTTAGGATATTATTCGGTGGTAGCAGGATGGACATTGGAATATGTCTGGCAGGCGGTAACATTTGGTTTGTCAGGTAAGACCTCAGGGGAATATGTGACGATGTTTCAGGATTTTTCACGGCAGCCTTTCCGCCCGTTGCTTTGGTTGTTCCTGTTTATGTTTGCCACGCATTTTGTCATAGTAAAAGGAGTGAAGGAGGGGATTGAGAAATCGTCCAAAATTATGATGCCGATTTTATTTATTTTGGTAATTCTGCTGGCTGTTTGCTCTGTGATGTTGCCGGGGGCGGAGAAAGGAGTGAAGTTCCTTTTGCATCCGGACTTTAGCAAGGTGACTCCGGACGTCTTTCTAGGAGCCATGGGACAGGCCTTTTTCTCTCTCAGCTTGGGTATGGGGTGCTTGTCGACATACGCCTCTTATTTTGGGAAGGATACTCGTTTGGGGCATACGGCGTTGAGTGTGGGAATCATCGATACTTGTGTGGCGGTATTGGCTGGATTGATTATTTTTCCGGCAGCCTTCTCTGTCGGTATCCAACCGGATGCAGGCCCTTCATTGATATTCATCACGTTGCCCAACGTATTCCAACAGGCTTTCGCCAATATGCCGTGGTTGGCTTATATCTGCTCTATTGCCTTTTATGTGCTGTTGGCACTGGCGGCTTTGACTTCTACCATTTCGTTACATGAGGTATCGACGGCTTTTTTGCACGAGAAGTTCCATTTCACGCGGGGACGTGCAGCATGTATTGTGACTGGAGGCTGTTTGATTATTGGAGTCATTTCCTCGCTGGCATTAGGTGTTTGGAATGGTGTCAAGATTGGCGGTTTGAATCTGTTCGATGCGTTGGATTATCTGACAGCTAAGATTATGCTTCCGGTATGTGGTATGTTTGCGGCAATTTTTGTAGGATGGGTGTTGGATAAGAAAATCGTAAAAGGTGAAGTAACGAATTATGGAAGCTTAAAAGCACCTTATTATCCAGTATATCTGCTGGTTTTGCGATTTGTGGCACCGGTCGGCATCCTGGCTATTTTTATGAATGAATTGGGCCTGTTGAACTGGTAATGTGGAAAGATTTCTTCTATTATTCGAAGTCAGAGCGGAGAGTTATTCTACTGTTGTTGGGACTTTTGATAGCCTTGGTTATCTTTGGAGTGATATGCCGAATTACGGAGCCGTCAGGGCAGATTTTTCAGGAGGACAATGCGGAGATCGATTCTTTTTTGGCTTCTGTGAAGCAGCGTGAGTTGAACTATACGAAGCGGAGATATACAAAGGTGAAGGACAAAGAGCAACCGGAGGTGGTTCTTGCTGTTTTTGACCCTAATACGGCCGATTCCTTTCAGCTGCGTAAACTGGGGTTACCGTCGTTCGTAGTTCGGAACATTCTTCATTATCGGGAAAAAGGAGGACGATTTCGTACGCCGGAAGCATTTGCCAAAATTTATGGGTTAGAAGAGGACCAGTTTCTTTTGTTGAAGCCTTATATCCGGATTCAGAAGGTAGAAGACAGGAGTGTTTTGCCGCAGGTTCAGGAAGGAAAGGCCTTTTCAGAGTCGGTGCAACGGATAGAAAAGTACTCTGAAGGGACACTCGTTTCATTGAATGAGGCCGATACGGCCGAGTTGAAGCGTGTGCCGGGAATTGGTAGTGGGATTGCCAGAATGATTGTGGCTTATCGGAACCGCTTGGGAGGTTTTACACATGTAGAGCAGCTACAGGAGATTCCTCATGTGGATACTTGTCTGAATAAATGGTTTGTGGCAAAAGGAGTTCCATTTCGGAAAATCAGGGTGAATAAGGATGGGTTGGATAAGTTGCGTAATCACCCTTACATGGACTTCTATAAGGCAAAAGCTATTTTGGAATACCGTCGTAAGCGGGGACATATAAAAGGTCTTTCCCGGCTCTCTCTGTTTGAAGAGTTTTCCGAAAAAGACCTTCAGCGTTTGTCTCCTTATTTATCTTTCGAGTGATTTATTTGCGCGGGTAGCCGGCTGCTTCTGCAATTTTTACCGGAATTTCCGTATTGTCGATGCGGCTTTGGAACTTTTCTGCTCCCACTCCGATGGCAAATACAGGTACGTAGCCTGCAGAATGTCCTCCACTGGTCCATCCGGTCAAAGCGATTTCATCGATGATTCGTTTGGCCTCTGCGGCGATAGGCTCATCTTGTGCGTATTCGCTCTTTTCCATCTTCATCTGTTGGTTCTTGAGGCTTTGTTCGTAGACGGCTTTTAAGCGAGCTTCCTGTTTATCGTTTAGTTTTACTTTGTCCCAAAAACCGAAATTGTCCTTTAAGGTTTGCTGTACAGCTTCCCAAGATACGTTATTGTCGGTTTTGGCGCGAAGCTGGTTGATGATTTTGGTAAATCCGCTTTCGCTTACCTTTTGGTTCTTGAGTACTTGCAGGTTCAGTTCGTACGGGCCTTTTCCTAATACGAAGCCTCCGGTTTCATGGTCGGCAGTGACAACAATCAATGTTTCGTCCGGGTGCTGTGAATAAAATTCATAGGCCACTTTTATGGCGTTGTCAAAATCGATTACTTCATGGAAAACAGTGGCTGCATCGTTGCTGTGGCAAGCCCAGTCTATTTTTCCTCCTTCTACCATCAAGAAAAATCCTTTAGATAAGTCTTTAGAAAGGAAATTGATGGCTGAGCGGGTAATTTCCTGTAAGGTCAAGTCTCCTTTTTCCCGATCAATTGCATAAGGAATTGAGTTTCGGTCCTTCTTGGAAGAAACCTCTGACTGAAAGAGAATCATTTTATCGGCCTTCTTGCTTTTCTTGAGATAGTCTTTATATCCTCTGGCAATGGTATAGCCATATTGGGGGGCTATTGAGTAGAGGTTCTCGGCCTGAGGATTGTGTTTGTCTTCCGGCTGCAGGAAGTCTGAACCTGCATAAAAGTCAAACCCAGTGGCGTACAAGTCTTTTCCTATATCATAATAGCTTCCTCTGCCTGCAGCATGTGCGTAAAAGGCTGCTGGAGTGGCGTGGTCTACACTTACGCTGGTGGCAACTCCTACTCGACATCCGTAATCTTTCGCCCATGTGGCTACACTGTATATAGGTGTTTGTAAATCTTTCAATACCCCAATCGCCCCATTCTTAGTCTTATTGCCGGTAGCCAAGGCGGTTCCTGCTGCGGCAGAATCTGTTACTCCATTTGTTGCCGAAAAAGTGGTGGCTACAGTAGTGTAAGGGAATTGAGTAAATTGCAAAGGAGTAATTCCGATTTTTCCTTCCAGTTCGCCAAGATATAATTCGGTACCTTGTACTTGGTTGACTCCCATTCCATCCCCGATAAAGTAGAATACATACTTGGCCTGCTGTGCGTTGATTTGACAAAAAGCCAACAGGATGAACATAACGACGATTGATAATTTCTTCATAAAGTTCTGTGTGTAGATTATTATTTCTGCGAAAATACGGAAAAATGTGGTTTTTGTATCTATTTAGGTGAAAAAGAAATGGAAAATAGGTGAACGTTTTGTGGAAAATGCATTCTTATTGTGTAACTACATCACATCCTTATTATGAAAAAGACGAATTTAGTTGGGGCATGTCTGGTATTGTCCTTGTTGGCTTCCTGCCTGCAGAATGAATCGTTGTCAAACATGAGTGAAGAATCGGTCTTACATTTGAGAGCCTCGATTGATACCTCGGAAGCAGGTGGGCGAACTGTGACGAATAATTCGGGTACTACTGTTTTCTCGGAGCTGGATGAGTTAGGCTTTTTTATGCCGGAAGAAAATGAGCCTATAAAATGGACATTGACAGAGAATCAGTGGGTGGCCGAATCTTCTTTGTCATGGAAAGATAAGGTGAGTAGTTTCTTGTTTTGTGCATATTATCCTTACTCTGAAGAAGCGACAACCCGCACAAGTATACCTATGCCTGATTTAAGCCAGCAGCCTGGAACTCTTTCTGGAATTGGAGATTTTGATTTTTTGGCAGCTCGTTGCCAGACAAGTTATGAAGAGACAGATAACGGTACGGTTTCTTTTACAGGTTCATCTTCCTTTAAACATGTGTATAGCCTTGTCGCTGTAAAAATAAAGAAAGATTTATTGGAAGAAAATGTGCAGTTGAGTCAAGCTACATTTAGGGGAGAGAATTTGTTTGGAGGTGCCACTTATCATTTTGGGGAGCTAGAAGAAGAGGATGGAATCTCTTATGTGGATGCTTCTAAAGTGAATGTGCTGACTTTCAATTATGAAGATCCTGTGACAGTGACTGAAGAATACGGATATACGTTGTATTTCTTATGTAATCCGTCTGATTTGGTGGAAGATACTGAATTTTCTATTTCATATCAGCGTGACGGACTTTCTTATACGGCTTCTACTAGTAAGTTGGGAAGGAAGTTTTTGGCTGGTAAATTTTATCAGTTTACGCTGAAGTTAACCAAGGAAGATTTGAAACTGGAAGGTAATGAGGTTACTGATTGGATTTCAGAAGAACTTCCTGAAATAGAAGTTGATGAAAATCCGTTATAAATAGATTGTCAGATATTTTTAAGAGAATTCTTTTAGCGGGATCATCTTCGCTATAGTTTTTTGTGGCGGAGGTGATTTTTTATATATAAGAAACTGAGGATGTTTTCATTTTTATCTGCATGCAAAATTGCCTTAATTCTCAGAAAAAACATGTAACTTTGCGCTTTCAAATAAAAGAATAATCAATTCTTAGTTCATTATAAGCAATGAAAGCACTGAAAGAACGCATCATTCGGGATGGAAAATGCTTTGAAGGAGGAATCCTTAAAGTGGATAATTTTATCAATCATCAGATGGACCCGATTCTGATGAAGTCGATGGCAGTAGAGTTCGTACGGAGATTTGCCAGTACAAAAATTAACAAAGTAATGACTATTGAGGCTAGCGGAATCGCTCCTGCCATCATGGTGGGTTATTTACTGGAACTTCCAGTGGTTTTTGCCAAGAAGAAGAAACCGAGTACGATGGAAAACATGCTGACCACCACAGTATATTCTTTCACGAAAGACCGTACGTATGATGTGTGTGTAAGTAAGGATTATTTGTGTCCGGGTGATAAGGTATTGTTTATTGACGATTTCCTGGCAAATGGAAACGCGGCAAAAGGAATCATTGACTTGGTACAGAAGGCGGGAGCAGAACTGGTAGGCATGGGGTTCTTGATAGAGAAGTCCTTCCAGCATGGAGGAGATTACCTACGTGAAAAAGGTATCCACGTAGAGTCGCTAGCTATCATAGAAAGTCTGGATAATTGTCAAATTAAAATAAAAGAGTGAATCTTTGATGGAAAAAGAACAACAAACAGCCCAGAGTGCCGGGCTTATTTACGGTTTGAACGACCGTCCCCCCTTGAAAGATACTATTTTTGCGGCTTTACAACATCTGTTAGCCATATTTGTGGCCATTATCACTCCTCCGTTGATTATTGCCGGAGCGTTGAAACTGGATTTGGAAACGACAGGATTTCTGGTTTCTATGGCCTTATTTGCTTCAGGAATTTCTACTTTCATCCAATGTCGTCGTGTGGGGCCTATCGGTTGTGGTCTGTTGTGTATCCAAGGAACTAGCTTTTCTTTTATCGGTCCGATTATTTCGGCTGGATTGACCGGAGGATTGAGCAGCATATTTGGTGCATGTATCGTGGCTTCATCCGTGGAAATGCTGATAAGTAGGGTGTTGAAGTACACACGGCGCATAATTACTCCTTTGGTATCCGGTATTGTGGTCACCTTGATTGGTATGAGCCTGATTAAGGTCGGGATTTCCGCTTGTGGAGGAGGAGCAGCCGCACAGGCAGACGGTTCATTTGGTGCTTTCCAGCATATCGGACTGGCTGCGTTGGTACTGGTACTGATTATTTTCTTTAATCGTAGTTCCAACCGCTACTTGCGGATGAGCTCCATTGTGATAGGGTTGGTAGTCGGTTATGTGCTGGCCTGGGCTTTGGGAATGGTCGACTTCTCTGCGGTACAGAGCTATGGAGGATTCAATATTCCGATACCTTTCCGCTATGGTGTGTCGTTTGATATCTCTGCCATCATTGGATTGGCGTTGGTGTATCTGATTACGGCCATCGAAGCATACGGAGACATTACAGCCAACTCTTTGATTTCGGGTGAGCCCGTGGAAGGAGAGACTTTTGTCAAACGAGCTTCTGGAGGTATTTTGGCAGACGGGTTTAACTCCATGTTGGCTGGTTTCTTTAATTCTTTTCCTAATTCCATCTTTGCTCAAAACAATGGTATGATTCAGCTGACAGGAGTGGCTAGCCGTTACGTAGGTTACTTCATTGCCGGTTTTCTGATATTATTGGGACTTTTCCCGGCTGTGGGGTTGGTATTCTCGCTGATGCCGGAGCCCGTGCTCGGAGGAGCTACCTTGCTGATGTTCGGTACAGTGGCTGCGGCCGGCATTCGTATCATCTCTTCACAAAAGATTGACCGTAAAGCTACGTTGGTGATGGCTTTGAGCTTTTCTTTTGGTTTGAGTGTGGAACTCGTGCCAGATATCTTGTGTCAGCTTCCGGAAACATTGCGAAACATTTTCTCTTCTGGAATTACCACAGGAGGGTTGACAGCCATTCTGGCTAACCTGTTGATTCAGATAAAGGAGTAATTTTCTTCAGGCATAAAAAAGCCCCGTTCCCATGCAGGAGCGGGGCTTTTTTTAGGAGCTCTTTATTTATTTGACTTCAATAACCTTACGAGCCTGAACTTTTTCTTCATTTGTTTTTTTCGGCAAATCGATGGTCAATACACCGTCATTGACAGCAGCATTGATTTTCTCTTTTTCCACGTCATCAGGGATAATCATGGATTGTTCGAATTTGCTGTAAGAGAATTCGCGACGCAAGTACTTCTTGTCGTTCTCCTCCTTGTTCTCGCTCTTCTTTTCCATTGAAATGGTAAGCGTATTGTCATCTGCCAGTTGAACGTGAAAGTCGTCTTTCGTCATGCCGGGAGCTGCCAATTCCACTTTATACTCTTTATCGCTTTCAATTACATTGATTGCAGGAGCTGTAGAGTTAGCCTTTACCATCCAATCGTTATCAAAGAAATCATTAAAGATACTCGGTAACCAGTTCTGATTGTAATTTTTTCTAGTCGGCATCATAGTTGTAATCTCCTATATTTAAGTTGTTTTTATTATCAATTTTCTTGCTGGAGGGCTTCTGCTTTCGCTTCCGCGATCCGCCTAAGAGATTGCAAAACCTGTGCCTTTTTTGTTTGGGTATGCCACGAGGAACATCCATTTTAAACCTCGTTTAATTATCCTTCTTGTTTTTAAACTTAAGCAAACCTTGGTGGTTCCGATATCTTTTCCTTGTTGTCAGATTGACAGAAAATGAACTGTCAAACTTTCATTCTCTTGGCTGAAAGGAAACATAATGACAGAAAAAAGACCGTCACGAATCCGTAACGGCCTTTCTTATGAATAGAATATAAATTGTTATCGTGCCACAAACAGTGACTGGCTGTGAGCCTGACGTGCAGAAATCATTCCCTGCAAATCTGGAGAAACGGTCATCGGAGTGCCGTCTTCCTGCTTGAAGGTGATGGTTCCGTCTCCATTCATAGTAATCAGTTCAAAGGTCTGTCCTTCCGCAGAAACGTTCCAAGTGTTTTTTTCTTTGTTATATACCAAGTTCAGAGGCTTGTCTTCTTCCCCTTTCTTTGTGATGGTATAACCGTCTTCGTTCGTACGTACGAGATATTCTCCATTTTCACCTTTTACTGTTTTTACAGTTCCGATGTTTTCAGCCAAAGGATTTGAACCAGACCAGAATTCAATAGAATTCAGTACAATGATGTCGGCCAGATAGGCAACTTCATAAACTGGTACGATGTGGAAAGCTAAGAATACGATTTCATTGACAAACTTGTTGCCGATGTTATTGTTCCAGTCTTTTAAACTGCTCCATAATCCGAAGGAGCCAATGCAGGAGGAGCATATAATGCTGCCGCTTAGGATGAGGCATGCAGCGGAAAGTTTTAATTTTCTCATATCTGTTTTAGTTTTGGGTTAATATTTAAGTGAGTATTGTCTTTTCTTCTTACAATTTGTTACAAAGTTAGAAGTTATTTTGGATTATGAAAGAGAAACGTAAAAAAATCGTATCTTTGCGTCGTTTTTTGTGAGAAATTAATAGTTAAATAAGATAATAGCATGAAAGAAAAGATTCAGAAGAGATTGAGTGATTCGAAGGCGGCACGTTGGACGGCATTGTTTATCGTATCGTTTACAATGATGTGTGGATATTTCCTGACCGATGTGATGTCACCTTTGGAAAATTTGTTGACCACGAAAGGTAAGGTGGTATATTTTACGGATGACACTTCCATGTCGGCCGATACGCTGGTAGCTAAGGTGAGGTTGTTTTCCGCTGCAAACATGCTTTCTGAACCCGATTTGACGGTGGAAAAGCTGGGAGCAGGGGTGAAGATGCAGTATCGTGAGATGGTAAACGGGCAACAGGTTACGGTGGAAAAAACCATCAGTTCAGTGGCTCGTGGAGAAGGTTGGTCAAGTACGGAGTATGGCTTTTTCTCCGGTGCTTATGGCTTGATTAATGTTTTCTTGCTGATGCTCTTCTTCGGAGGCGTGATTTTGGATAAGATGGGTATCCGTTTCACCGGTACCATGTCTTCTGGATTGATGCTTGTCGGAGCCTTGATTAAGTGGTATGCCCTTTCTTCTGATTTTGGTGATGCGCAGCTGTTCGGTATGAATATGCAGGTGGCACTGGCCTCTATTGGCTTTGCCATCTTTGGTATGGGCGCCGAGATTACCGGTATTACGGTGTCAAAAGTCATCGTTAAATGGTTTGCCGGTAAGGAACTGGCGCTGGCCATGGGACTTCAGGTAGCGATGGCCCGTATCGGTACGGCTCTTGCATTGGGGGTCAGTCTGCCGGTTGCCCGTATGATGGGTAACGTGTCCTATCCTGTATTGTTCGGTGCCATTGCTTTGTGTGCAGGATTTGCTTCCTATTTGGTATATTGTATGATGGACCGCAAGGAAGATGCATCGGCCGAAGCCGTACGTATGGAGAGTGGTCAGGAGAAGGAAGAAGGATTCAAGATGTCCGATTTGAAGCAGATTTTCTGCAGCAGAGGATTCTGGCTGATCAACCTGCTTTGTCTGATGTTCTATGCGGGCGTGTTCCCCTTCCTGAAATTTGCCACAAAGTTGATGATTTATAAATACGACGTACCCGAATCGTTTGCAGGGCTGATTCCGGCACTTCTGCCTTTTGGTACCATTCTGCTTACCCCCGTGTTCGGCTCCTTGTACGACCGTATCGGCCGTGGGGCTACCCTGATGATTATCGGTTCTTTCATGCTGACAGCCGTACATGTGCTTTTTGCGCTCCCCATTATGAACTATTGGTGGTTTGCCGTAGTGGTGATGATTGTGTTGGGAATTGCTTTCTCTTTGGTTCCGAGTGCCATGTGGCCTTCCGTTCCTAAGATCATTCCGATGAAACAGCTGGGCTCTGCGTATGCCATTATCTTCTATATCCAGAACATCGGTCTCACCATGGTTCCTTGGCTGATTGGATGGGTGATTGAACATTTTGCTACGCTGCGCAACGAAGCCGGTGTCATCACGGGCTATGATTATACAGCACCGATGGTGATTTTTGCAGCCTTCGGCGTATGTGCCATTGTGATTGCCATGTTGCTCCGTGCAGAAGATGCCAAGAAACATTATGGTTTGGAAGAGGCCAATATGAAGAAATAATTGTTTTCTAAAATAAAATAAGGAGTTGAAGCCTTGTATGACTTAGGCTTTAACTCCTTTTTTGTTTTTAGACCAATCAGCTGTGGATGAAGTCCTTGCTTTTGCTTTCTTTTAATCTTTTGTGAGTCTATAAGTGTGTATTTGTTTGTCTTATAGATTTTTTCGTGTATCTTTGATACATGTTTTTGTACAAGGCTGTGAGAAACAGCTGTTATACAAGTTTACCTATGAATCCTACAAGAAAAAAATCACCAATTACCTGGGTTCCTACCGCATATTTTGCCATGGGCCTGCCTTTTGTCGTGCTGAATATGGTCACCGTGTTGATGTTCAAGGGACTGGAAGTTGATGATAAGCTGATTACCTTCTGGACCTCATTAATCCTTCTTCCCTGGACATTGAAACCTTTATGGAGTCCTTTCCTGGAATTGTTCCGGACCAAGAAATTCTTTGTCATTGCGACGCAGCTGATTACGGGAGTTACTTTTGGACTGGTAGCCTTTTCGTTGAACCTTCCGCATTTCTTCAGTATTTCTATTGCTTTACTGGCTGTCATTGCCTTCAGCGGGGCTACTCACGACATTGCCTGCGACGGCGTGTACATGAGTGAACTGTCCAATGAAGAACAGGCCAAGTTTATCGGATGGCAGGGAGCATTCTACAACATTGCCAAGATTCTGGCGACGGGAGGACTCGTGTATCTGGCCGGCTATCTCATTGAAATGAATGCCGAGGCCGGGATGTTGAGTGCCACCAAGAGGGCTTGGATGATTATTCTGTTGATACTCTCAGTCACGATGCTGCTTTTGGGGCTTTATCATTACTTTGCTTTACCCTCCACACAGGCAAAGCGAAAAAAGGAAGAAGCTATGACCAGCCGGGAGGTATGGAGAGAGTTAGGAGAGGTGTTGCTTGATTTCTTCCGCAAGACCCACATTGTATATTATATCTGCTTCATCATTTTGTATCGTTTTGCCGAAGGGTTTGTGATGAAGATTGTACCTTTGTTCCTGAAAGCCGGCCGGGAGGTAGGAGGACTGGGACTGAATGAAAAGGAAATTGGATTGTATTATGGGACGTATGGCGCGGCGGCCTTTGTATTGGGCTCATTGCTGGCCGGATACTATATCGCCCGGCGTGGACTGAAGAATACGTTGTTCACGTTGTGTTGTATCTTTAACTTTCCGTTTGTGGTGTATGCACTGTTTGCTTATCTGCAACCGGAAAGCGGCTGGATTATTTGTAGCGGCATCGTCTTTGAATATTTCGGATATGGTTTCGGTTTCGTCGGCCTTTCCTTGTTTATGATGCAGCAAGTGGCTCCCGGCAAGCACCAGATGGCACATTATGCCTTTGCTTCGGGTATCATGAACTTAGGGGTGATGATTCCCGGCATGCTGAGCGGTTGGGTATGTGAAAGTCTTGGAGAATGGTTCAACAAACCGGGAGGCTATGAGCCCTTCTTTATCTTTGTGCTGATAGCCACGATTCCGGCTTTTCTGATTACGTATTTCATCCCGTTCAAATATGATAACGACGGAAAGCTGATAAAAGGTGAACGAGAATATATCTAATCTAAATAAAAACAGACTGAATATGAATGACAAATTTGTAATGCCGTGGGAAGAACGCCCGGCAGATTGTAAGGAGGTGATGTGGCGGTATTCCAAGAATCCCGTCATCGGGCGGTATCAGATACCTACGTCGAACAGTATTTTCAATAGTGCGGTGGTACCCTTCAAGGATGGGTTTGCCGGCGTGTTCCGTTGCGACAACCGGGCCGTGCAGATGAATATCTTTGCAGGCTTCAGCAAGGACGGCATCCACTGGGAAATCAATCACGAACCGATCAAGTTCCAACCCGGGAACACCGATATGATTGAGTCGGAATACAAATACGACCCTCGTGTCACGTGGATTGAAGACCGTTACTGGATTACATGGTGTAACGGTTATCACGGTCCTACTATCGGCATCGGCTATACCTTCGATTTCAAGGAATTTTATCAATGTGAGAATGCCTTCCTGCCGTTTAACCGCAACGGAGTACTTTTCCCGCAGAAAATCAACGGCAAATATGCCATGCTGAGCCGTCCGAGCGACAACGGGCATACCCCCTTTGGTGATATCTACATCAGCTTTAGTCCCGACATGAAATACTGGGGCGAGCACCGCTGTGTGATGAAAGTGACTCCCTTCCCGGAAAGTGCCTGGCAGTGTACGAAGATTGGAGCCGGTTCCGTACCGTTCCTGACAGAAGAAGGCTGGCTGATGTTCTATCATGGCGTTATCACCACCTGCAACGGTTTCCGCTACTCCATGGGAGCCGCGATTCTGGATAAGGACCATCCGGAGAAGGTGCTTTATCGTACCCGTGATTATCTGTTGGCTCCTGCAGCACCTTATGAACTGCAGGGCGACGTGCCCAATGTGGTGTTCCCGTGTGCCGCCCTTCAGGATGGGGAAAGAGTGGCAGTGTATTACGGGGCTGCTGATACTGTGGTCGGAATGGCTTTCGGCTACATTTCCGAAATCATAGATTTCGTGAAACGTACTTCCATTGTATAAGAATGAAAACTTTATAGGACCGTTCCCATAGTTGAGGCTATGGGAGGGGCCTTTTTTTATTTTAAGCCTATGAAAAAACTAATTGCATGTCTGAATTTTTTGTTCGTTGGGATGTGCCTGCATGCCCAGGAACCAGTAGATTATGTCGACCCGTTCATCGGGACCACCAATTTCGGTACGTGTAATCCGGGAGCCGTATGCCCGAACGGCCTGATGTCGGTCGTTCCGTTCAATGTGATGGGTTCGGCAGACAACAAGTATGACAAGGATGCCCGCTGGTGGTCTACGCCCTACGACTATACGAACAGCTATTTTACGGGGCTGTCTCATGTCAACTTGAGTGGGGTGGGGTGTCCCGAACTGGGGTCTTTGCTGTTGATGCCTACCACCGGGGAACTGGATGTGGATTATCATCACTATGGCAGCAAGTATGAGAAGGAAACCGCCTCACCGGGATATTACAGCCTGCAGCTGACGAAATACAACGTGAAAGTGGAAGCTACTTCTACTTTGCGGACCGGACTGACCCGTTTCACTTTCCCGAAAGGAAAGAGCCACATCCTGATGAACCTGGGAGAGGGTCTGACCAATGAGTCGGGAGCCTATCTGCGCCGGGTGAATGACCGGGAAATAGAAGGCATGAAACTGTTGGGTACGTTCTGTTATAATCCGCAGGCGGTATTTCCCATTTATTTCGTGATGCGAATCAACAAGGCTCCGCAACAGACGGGGTATTGGAAATTCCAGCGTAAGATGAACGGTATCGAGGCCGAATGGGACAAAGACAACGGAAAATACAAGTTGTACACGCAGTACGATCGTGATTTGGCCGGTGACGACATCGGTGCCTGGTTCACTTTCGACACGGAAGAAAACGAACAGATAGAAGTGGCCGTGGGTGTTTCTTTTGTTAGCATGGAGAATGCCCGCCAGAACTTGGAGGCCGAGCAGCATGGAGCCGGTTTCGATGAAATCCATGCCAGTGCCCGCAGCCAATGGAACGACGACTTGAGCCGCATCACCGTGGAAGGGGGTACGAAGGCACAGAAAACCGTGTTCTACACCGCCTTGTATCACACCTTGATTCATCCGAACATTTTGCAGGATGTGAACGGAGAATATCCGGCAATGGAAACGGGAGAAACCAAGACCACAAAAAACAACCGCTATACGGTGTATTCCTTGTGGGATACTTACCGCAACCTGCACCAGTTGATGACACTGGTGTATCCGGAACGTCAGATTGATATGGTGCGTACCATGATCGATATGTACAAGGAACATGGCTGGTTGCCCAAGTGGGAACTCTACGGACGGGAAACCCTTACCATGGAAGGCGACCCTAGTCTGCCGGTCATTGTGGACACGTGGATGAAAGGCTTGCGTGATTTCGACATGGAAACTGCTTACGAAGCCATGCGGAAGTCGGCCACCCTGCCCGGAAAAGACAACCTGATGCGTCCGGACAACGATGACTATATGAGCAAGGGCTACGTGCCTTTGAGGGAACAGTTTGACAATTCCGTATCGCATGCGCTGGAATATTACATTGCCGACTATGCCTTGTACACACTGGCCAAGAGCTTGGGAAAGAAAGCCGATGCCGACTTGTTCTACCAGCGCTCCATGGGCTATAAGCATTATTATTGCAAGGAATTCGGTACTTTCCGTCCTATCTTGCCGGATGGTACGTTCTATTCTCCGTTCGACCCGTTGCAAGGACAGAATTTTGAACCGAGTCCGGGCTTCCATGAAGGAAATTCTTGGAACTACACTTTCTATGTGCCTCACGATGTAAAAGGGCTGGCCCGATTGATGGGTGGACAGAAAAAGTTTGTCGACAAGCTGCAGATGGTATTCGACAAAGGCTATTACGACCCGGCCAATGAACCGGACATTGCTTATCCTTACCTGTTCAGCTACTTCAAGGGCGAAGAATGGCGTACCCAGAAAACGGTGCGTGAACTGTTGGCCAAGTATTTCACTCCCAAGCCCGACGGTATTCCCGGAAACGACGATGCCGGCACCATGTCGGCCTGGGCCGTATTCAGTATGATGGGCCTTTATCCCGACTGTCCGGGCGTACCGGAATACACGCTGACCGACCCGACTTTCGACCGGATTACCATCCGTCTGAACCCGGAGTTCTACGGGAAAGACCAACTGGTTATTGAAAAGAAAGGCAACGGTTCGTCAGAAGGATATATCCAGAAGATTGAACTTGGTGGGAAGAAGACTGGCTACCGTATTCACCATAACGACTTGGTGAAAGCTGGTACCCTGACTTTCTATAAATGATAGAATCAATTTTCCTCGTTTTGTTTCCTCTTGACGGTATGACGTACCACGCCGATGCTGATTTCGTATAAGAGGACGATGGGGAAAGTGACAATCAGCATTGTAAACACGTCTGAGGTAGGAGTGATGATGGCCGCAATAATCATCGCGAGGACCCAGGCGTGTTTTCTGTATTTGGCCATAAAGTCGGCCGACAGAATGCCGAATTTGGCCAGCATCCAAGTCAGCACGGGTATCTCGAATGTGATGCCCATCATCAGGCTCAGCATGTTCAGTGTGTCGATATAAGAACTGAGCATAATGGTGTTCTCCACCTCCGGACTCACCTGGTAGGTGGACAGGAAACGGAAGGTGAAAGGAAAAATCAGGAAATAGCTGAACAATACCCCTGTGAGGAACAGCAGGTAGCTCCAGCATATCAGGCGCCGGGAATATTTCTTCTCGTTCTGATAGAGGGCAGGGGATACGAAATGAAAAAGCTGGTAAAGAATGTAAGGAGAGGCCAGCAGAATACCTGCATAAAACGAAACGCTCATATGGGTGAGAAACTGCCCGGAGAGCTGGGTATTGATGAGTTTGACCGGAAGTGTCTGTGCTTCCAGACCGGAAATATGAAGTACCTGTCCCAGCCAGGCGAAGAAACGGTAGGTACAGAAATCCCCCTCCTTGGGCGCCAGAATCACGCCAAAAAGTTCATCCTTGAAACAGAAGGCCAGCAACATAAGTACCACCACCGCGCAGGCGATGTGGATAATCGTTTGGCGGAGTGCGTCCAGGTGGTCCCAAAAGGTCAGTTCCGTTGGTTCATTCGGCTTCACGGCAATTATTTTTCTTTGTGGTCAGTAGAAGAAACTTCTTCTTTCTTTTGGTCTGTATCTTTTAAGTTCTCTTCTACCCCGTTCATGCCATCCTTGAAACTCTTTACTCCTTTCCCGATTCCTTTCATCAGCTCGGGAATTTTCTTTCCGCCGAACAATATCAGGATAATCAGGATGATAAACAATAATTCTTGGGTACCGATACCCATAAATAATAATGTTGTATTCATGTAGGTTGGTATAATTGATTCTTGCACAAAAATATGGATTGTTTTTTATCTGCGCAAATGTAAGTGTTTGGCATTTCTGTTTTTAAAGGAAAAAAGAGTGCGCTTGAAGGAATTCTTCCGATTGTCCTGAGGATAATCTTTTTTTGAATCCTTATTTTCTCTGTACCACACTGTGGGATTTGTATTTCACAGTGTGAAATATGTATCCTACACTGTGGTTTTTATATTTCACAGTGTGAAACAGAGAATTTTTCTGGGAATTCAGAAGAATTTGCGGAAAAGGTAGGGAAAATATAGGAGGGCAGGACAGAAAACAGTCTGGGCAATTGAGAAATGTCAGGAAGATGTCAGTCTGTTTTTTCGATTAGATGAGCGGAGGAAAGTAGTTTTGTGACTAAAATCAAGAGAATATGGAGGAAAAAGTGTACAATGTAGGGATGCGGCGGTTTTTAGTTTTCTTTATACTGGCTCTTGTGGCAGGTTCCTTTTTTATCACGCAGAAAAAGGAGAAAGACGATACTCCGTTGCCCGAAAAGCTGGAGAAGGTGATGCGTACCACGCGGATGAATACCTATCGGGATCCTTTTTATGGGTATGTGGTACATTATCCGTCCTTTTTCGAGCAAGTTTCCAATCCGCAGGTCAAGGAAAAAGGTTACTGTCAGTTTCGTTTCTGGAATGTGGAGCAGATTGTACAGACCGCGTTTGTGCTTCCCAATCTGGACAGCCTGACGGTGGCACAGGGAATGGCTCGGTTTGCCCGGGAATTGCATGCCACTTATCAACGTAAGGAAGGTGATGGTTTTATCCTTTCCGGACCGCTCCATTTGGAAGGCCAAGAAGTGGCAGGCCATCGTTTTTATGCCAAATACGTGCAGCGTCAGAAACTCTGGTTCGTGCAGATTCTCACTTATCCGGAGAATTGCACGCAGGCGGTGACGCGGCTCATCCGGGAAATTGACCGTTGGAAGGTATGGGAGAAAAAGGAAGAGAAGAAATTGCCTGAATCGTTTGGCAGTGAGCCGCAGACTACTTCACCGTATGAAGGTCCTTGCTTCCCTTGGATATTGATTACCAACTGAGGTTCAGTTTTCTTCTATCAGCCACTTTTCGATGCCTCTCGTCTTTTCGCTGAAGTTACCCCCGATTTTATATACTTTCCGTGGGTCGGAAACAAAAGGCAGCGCATATTGTTTGTTGTGGATTTGTTGCAAGGCTTCCTCGGCGGTTCCGTCCAGCTTGAATTCCATCACGTAGATGTACTTGTCGGTTTTGACTACCATGTCAATACGACCATTGGAAGTGTGGTATTCAGCTTGTGTATAAAATCCCAGCAATTTGAATACGATAAAAAGCACATTCTGATAATGCAGTTCCAAATCACGTGCCAGTTCATACGGTGTGTCGGAGAAAAAACTTTGCAGGCGTTGCAGAAATGCGTTTACATCTCCTTTGCGTATGTCCTTCACAAAACTCATGATTTCGAACGAGGAGTTCCCGGTTTCCAGATGGGCATAGCAGGGAAGGAGGAACCTCGTGAATCCTTCTTCCACCTCTTTGTTGGGGAATCCCAGATAATATGCCCGAAACTCTTTGTCGTATCCCTTGATGGTGAGATATCCGCTTTGGTACAGGATGGGTACTGGGTTGGTGTGCATCGTATCTATACCTCCCAGAGAGTCGGCATCTGCCATTTCTTCTGTGAAGCGATACAGGTTATAGCGACTGTGTTTGAGTAACTCGACCAGAAAGGTAGGTGTGCCCGTTTCGAACCAGTAGCTTCCAAACCTCATTTGGGCAAAGGTATTCAGCAGACTGAAGGGGTTGTAGATGTCTTCACTTTTTTCGGTGAAGTGATATCCGTCGTACATTTCCTTGAGCGTGGCCTTGGTCTCTTTCCGGATAAATCTTTTTCATCATGGGTTTGAATTTACCTACCCATACATTATGGAGATATATGGAGGGGGATGTTTCTACAACATGTAATGAATTTTATTTCATGTGCAAAGGATATGGGTTTTCTTCATATTCTTGAAACTACCCTACAGGGTAGTGGAAAAGTCTCACGAAGTATGGAACTTTGCAGCAGAAATTAAAAAGCTACTATGCAATGAAGAAAATGAAGAGATTCTTGTACCTGCTTATAGGCGTTGTATTGCCTGTAAGTTTATCAGCACAAACCGTAAGTGGAAGATTGATGGATGAGAACAGCCAGCCGTTACCCTACGCCAATGTGGTACTATTGTCGTTGCCGGATTCAGCATTTGTGAGTGGAACCGTCAGTGGTGAGGATGGCTCTTTTAAGCTGGAGACCACATCGAAAAATCAGATTCTGAAAATATCCACCATTGGATATAAGACGGTGTATAAACCGATAGCTCCGGCCAATCTCGGTATTGTTCAGCTTGTGGTGGATGCACAGCAGTTGGGAGAAGTCGTAGTGAAGGCCGATTTGCCGAAAACACGTGTAAAAGGGAATGCCATGGTGACGACCGTAACAGGAAGTGTGCTGGAAAAAGCCGGAACAGGCAATGACCTGCTTGACAAAATACCAGGCTTGTCGGCTGAAGACGGCTCAGTAAATGTATTTGGAAGCGGAGCCGCGGAAATCTACATCAACGGAAGAAAAATGAGAAACAGCTCGGAACTTGACCAACTGTCGTCCGACAATATAAAGAGTGTAGAGGTACTCCGTAATCCCGGTGCCCGATACGATGCTTCGGTAAAGGCGGTTGTACGGATTATAACCAAAAAACCACAGGGGGAAGGATTCGGCTTCAGCAACCGTGCATACTTGGGATACCAGTATGACCTTGCCCTGCTCGACCAGTTCAATTTCAATTACCGTAAGGGAGGATTCGACCTCGGAGGAATGTTATTCGGCAGGGACAACAAGTTTGAAGAGAACAAAATTCTCACACAGAAAACCTGTCTGGATAAAGTATGGACACAAAGTTCGGATATGAAAAGTCCGTTTCACACCCAGAACATGGCAGCCATGCTTTCATTAAATTATCAATTCAACGAAAACCAGGTAATGGGAGTAAGGTATGACTTTGACAGAAATCCTCAGATTGAGATGCGGTTGAACATGAATACTTCGATTTATGTGGATAATTCCCTGGAAGAAGAAAACAAGAGTCACACACATTCAGTCATAACAAATAATAAGCATACGGTAAATGCTTATTATAACGGTAGTTTTGATGACTGGAATGTTGATTTGAATGTAGACGGAATGTGGTTGGACAATAATAATCCCGTTGTGACAGATGAATATGTCAGGCAATCGGACAAGACGGAAGTGAACAGCATTGTCCATACACAGAGCAACAGTCAGAATGAACTTTATGCAGCCAAACTGATTGTTGATCATCCGTTATGGGGTGGCAGTTTCTCCATAGGTGGTGAATATACCTACAGCAACCGCACAGACAGCTACGTAAACGATGAGCATGTGATATCTGACAACGAAAATAAAATCAAAGAAAATGCCGTATCTGCCTTTGCCATGTACGCACACAGCTTCGGTCAGCTGCAAGCAGAGGCGGGTGTGAGGTATGAGCATCTGAACTCCGATTACTATGAGTTCGGGAAAAGGATGGATGAGCAAAGCCGTAAATATGACAATGTATTTCCATCGGTGTCCGTATCTTATCCTATAGGTAAGGTCCAGTTGATGGTAAGCTATTCGAGCAACATAGAACGGCCAAGCTACTACAAACTGTCCAGTGCAGTGACCTATGGTAACAAATATACTTACGAGAGCGGAAATCCGCTTCTGCGTTCTTCGATACAGAATACTCTGTCGTTCAATACATCTTGGAAATGGCTGTACTTTAACCTGAATTACAGCCGTATTAAGGACATGCAGATACAGATAAGCCAATCCTATTCGGATGCAGATCCTTCCATTTCTCTGTTCACGTATACCAATGTTCCCAAAGTGGACAAGCTGAATGCCACTTTGTCTGCATCGCCGACGATAGGTATTTGGTCGCCACAGTTCACAGCCATGTACAGCCAGCAATGGTTTGTGATGGACACACCGGACGGGCCAAAAAACCTCAATAATCCTATCGCATTCTTCAAGTGGGACAATACATTTAGTTTTCCCAAGGATTTTCAGCTGAACATAGATTTGGAGACTTCCACACGGGGAGAAGACGGCAGCTGCCGTATCATTGAGCCGGGAAGTTCGGTAAATCTATCCTTATACAAAGGATTTTGGGGTGGGAAATTGTCAGTCCAACTGCAGGCCAACGACCTCTTCAATACCTCATCTTCAGACATACTGATGTACAGCGGTAACCGCCTTACCATACTGGCTCCAGAGTCGCGCCGCAGTTTTGGTATGACCATACGATATAAGTTTAACGCAACCAAGAGTAAATATAAGGGTACAGGTGCCGGAGACAGCCAGAAAAACCGTATGTAATTTATGACAGCACAAACTTCATATATAAATCTCTCTTGGGCGGTTGTGGGCATCATCGACAAGGATGTCCACAACAATCTTCAATCCATGAAGCGATCTGACGAACCGATAGAAGCTACCATTGAAAGGTATGTCATCGGTTATCTGGGATTCTGGCATATTGCCTTTATCGATAAAGGAAGGATGAATAAATGTCACGATGAAACGATTGTTCAATACGCAAAGAAGAAGATGGAAGAATACATCACTACCCATCCTCCGGTTGTTACTTTGCCGAAGTTCTACATTGTGTTTCTAAATCAGCCTCAGATTGGCTGCGATGCCCACGGCCTCAGTGATGTTTTCTGCGTGTAGCTTTTCAAAGAGTTTCTTCGTGTGAAACTTGACGGTATTTGTAGAGCTTCAAAAGCTGTATTTTATTTCAATATATGCCATTAAAATTCGTACTTTTGCATACGAAGAGTTCGCAGGTTACACAACACACAGAAAAATAAAGTAGCTGATGATTAATTCGTAACTTATTACTACTATCTTATTTGTGGATTAAAAAATAACAGATATTTAATATCGAACGAATAATGTGCATACATAAATTTCAAAATATCATCCTTTTGCTGATGGCTATTGTGGTATTTGCCGCCTGTGACAGAAATACTCCCATATTGGAGCGGATGGATATGGCCGAGAATCTTATGAATACCAAACCTGATTCTGCCCTTACCCTATTGAAGAATATTCCGGTTACAAATATTAAAGGTAAAGAGATAGCAGCCAGGTATGCGCTACTTAAATCCATGGCATTGGACAAGAACTATATTGACACAACGACTTTCGATGTCCTTCAACCGGCCATTGATTATTATCTCAAAAAAGGTTCTCCTGACGAGAAACTTCGGACATATTATTATCAAGGCAGAATATATCAGAACCAGGGCGATGATGATTCTGCCATGCAATCTTTCTTGAATGCTATAGAATTGAGACAAAAAGTAACGGATTCATTGATACTTGCTCATACTTTTGTTGCACAGGGTACTTTGTATTTTAAACAGTATAAAACAAATGAATTTATTCGGAATAATTTGGAGGCAGCAAAGTTATACGGAGTTATTGGCAGAGATATCTTTGAAATCAAGAGTTATACGAATGCACTTGATGGTTACATCATACTGAATAACAAATCAGCAGCTGATAGTCTTCTATCCATTTGCCAGTCTTTAGTAAAGAAGCATCCAGACGGTAAGGTTTATCTGTTCTCCTCTTACCTGTCTTATACAATAAATTTTGGTTCGCCCAAAGAGATAAAAGAGCTCTTAACTGAATATAAGGATATAGAACTAACGAATGATGATGCCATGAATATTGCCCAAGGATATTCAAAAATTGGAGAGTATGATAAAGCAATGAATATTCTTGCAGAAATAAGTCCTGCTGCGTTCACCATGGATTCATTAAAATATGCTTCGGTGAAATTTAATATTTTGGATGAGCAAGGCAAATATAAAGAAGCACTACATTCATATAAAGAGTTTTCTGCCATGCTTGAGCGTTATCAGAGTGAATTAATTTCACATGACCTTCTATTTTCTGATAAGAAGCATCAGCTTGAAATGGAAAACCTCATGAAGATTCAAGATAGGGACAGAATCATTTGGGCAACGCTTTGTGGCATATTCGCATTGACCATACTTGTAGGCTGGTTATATTACCGAGCTTATCGCAGTAAAACCAGGCGCATTTTGGCTGAGAAAGAAAATGAGAATCTAAAACTGGAACAAGACAATCTACGTAAAGAGAAAGAAAAGGCAGAACTTGAACGTGACAAGAAAACACTTGAAGCCGAGAATCTGGAGAAAGACAAGAAACGACTTGAGGCCGAACAACGTCAGTATGAATTGGAAGCAGCCAATCTCAGATTAGAAATCTCTCAGTTGGAAAATGAACGTGACCACTTGAAGGAATTGCAGAAGGAACAGTCTGAACTGGCAAAACCAATACAAAAAGTCATAAAGGACAGACTTGATATGCTAAATGGCCTGCTGGCAAAAGAAATAACACGAAATGACAGCTATGCGGAGTCGTACAACAACTGGATTGAGACAGTCCATAATGACAAAAAGAAGTTCATGGATTCAACTCGCCTTGCTTTTGCTGCGTCGCATCCCAAATTTATGGAATATCTCGAACAACATGGATTGTCCACTGATGAAATAAACTATCTGTGTTTGTATGCAATCGGGTTACGCGGTAAGGAAGTCGGAGAATACATCCAGATGAAACGTCATTACATCGTAAGCGATGAAATCAGAAAGAAACTTGGCATTGACCAGCATGAAACCAATCTTGGTCTTTATATCCGCAGACTGATAAAAGATTTTGAAATATAGATTCAGATTATACACTGATAAACTGTAGTAATGCCGTCTTTATGGCAAAGGTGGCATTATTTATTATATGTCAGCAATGATTACTTCCTGTCAATTTTATACATTCTATCTCATCCCATCCAAAAATATCACTAAAAGCAGTAAATCAGCCGAGAGTAAGTTCTACAAAAGGCAATATGAATGAAGGGCAATTACTGCATCAAATGCCTATTGGGAGTTGCTTCACAAAACTTTTACAAGGCATGTAAAACTCTGGAAGTTTGATGACTTGTAAACGATTGAATATAAGTGTAATAAATAATCTTACGTAAAATTTTTATCCTTGATTGAAGACTTTATTTGCAGTAAATTTACATGAAAAATTACACAATAAGTTTGATAAGACAGTTCAGATTCATTCTTCGGATAGCTATTTTGCTTAGTTGTGGTTAAACTGTAAATGCGCAAATTCGTATATATAGTAAAATCGTATATATCGACCAGAAACCTATTGCAGGAGCAAGCTGCGTATTTTTGAATCTTCCCGATTCCATACGAATTGCTGGAACAAGTGACTTGGAAGGATAGAAGTAAAGGAGGAAAAAGATTATTATAAATAAATCGATTGTATTCATTATGATAAACAATAGAAAACTTCATATGACGACTGTGAATAAACTTGTAACAGGATTACTTGTACTGGCTACTTTTATTGTGGCAAGTTGTAGTAAAGATGAGCCCCAAGACAGGGTTGATGAAATCAGAATGTCGGTTTCGGCCGAGACTGGTGTAATGTATGATCTGTTCGATGCGGAAGGAACTTATCCCATTGAGTGTATGCTTGTGATGTTTGAAGACAATCCAGGGGTGCAGGAGCCGCTTGGCTTTGGAAGAATTGAAGGATTTACCTACGAAAGAGGACATGAATATTACCTTTCGGTAAAACGGACTATCCTCGCTAATCCCCCAATGGATGGTTCAGACCGCAGATATTCACTTATTAGTATTCTTGAGGACAGGCTTGTTACCGAGCCGGAAGTCCCTGTTGACGAAGAAATCAAGTCGGAAAATGATATAGAGTATGATGAATTATGCCCTTTTCAGAAATATGCCATCAGTAAGGAATTCATCGTTGATGAAACCGGTCACATATTCTATGCCGACGGTTCATCGCTACCGTCCTATGATGCTGCTCGTATCTGGTTGGAAAATGTTCTTGACGAGAATGATCCCAATTGGATACAATACCAGAGAGTAGGATATATGGCAATCTATTCATTTGTCTTGTCACCCCTTACAGACGACATACGTCTGGTACGAAATGAAACTTCGGGGCCGATGTTCAAGAATGTCATTCCTGAAAATGAATTTACTTATATCAAGCAGTCCATGAAATCAGGGGAAGAACTTCGCTACGCCTTGATACTCGCTAATGTCAACAAAAAGGGCCTTCAAAAATTGGTGTTCATAATAAGGAAGCTGTAATATGTCTCTAAATCGGATCATATATGAAATATTCATAACAGGTAGAAATTTTATGGGAAGAATAATTTTTGTTACGACATTGATTCCGAGATGGTAGAGTTTTTCGGCATGAGCTTCCACAACCAGATTTAGGAGGTTTTCTCGATTGGAAAAGTAAATTCAAATCCGTTCTTCTCAAAATCCATTATCACAAATTGAATTTCAATAATTTCAAAGAACTCCTATGATTTCTTAGCGGACACTAATGATTACACCATTATGTTAAAGAATTTGTTTTATATCTGTTTGTTTTTGTTGTTCTGTAATACATCAGAAGCGCAAAATTTTTCAAGTATTGTAGATAGCTGCCATTATTATCTGGATAAGCAAGATACTATGTCGTTTAATAAGACCTACATCAGAATTCTTGATGCTTATGAAAAAGAGTATGATGCAGAATTATATTCTATCGGTAAGGAATTAGAAGAGATGAGAATTGAAGATCAAAGTATAAGGCTGTTATTGATTGATGCTTCGAAGAAGAAACGGAATGTGGATAAAATAAGAAGGATAATGGACGACATAGACCGGAGAAATGCTGTCAGAGTTACTGAAATCATTGACCAATACGGTTGGCTTTCTCCCGATGAGATTGGCAATGAGGCGAACGAGGCTCTGTTCCTTTGTATTCAACATTCCCAAGATTCTTTAATCCAAAATAAGTATTTACCTATACTGAAAGAAGCTGTCCGAAAGGGTGCGGCTAAAGGTTGGCAATATGCTTTTCTGACGGACAGGTGCCTTATGAATCAAGGACAAAAACAAATTTATGGGACGCAGAGAATAACCAGGAATGGAGTTGATTATCTGGTTCCTCTACAAGATATTGAGAAGGTCGATTCACTCAGAAAGGAAATAGGGCTTGAGCCTTTGAGCGAATATATGAAAGATTGCGGACTTAAAAACGGCTGGAGCGAAGAGTTTTACAGAAACAATATAAAACTACATGAATCAATTTTCAATTCTTGGTTTCAATCGTTTAAGCAGAATTAAAAAATTCTTATCACCCTTCGACACCAAACAGGTTGTAGTTGGAGCTGAAAACAGCCACATTGTTTGCCTCTAAGATGTCACGAATCTGATAAAGTGGTGTCCCATTGACTTGACTTCGTTACTTCGAGCCACAACGCAACCGTCATTGTTGCTCAGAACAACGACCGGTTTGTCACGGAGCAGCGGATTGAACACGCGCTCGTACGAACAGTAGAAGTTATTGCAATAGACAAGGGCTATCATAAATAGTCAGCCGCAAAGATATAAATAGTATGTCAGACTATAAAATCAATATTCAGAACAACTCTATAGGGTAGTGGAAAAGTCTTGGTAATTATTGAGTTTTGCAGCAGATTACATTAAAATATCAGACAGTGAGATTAATTAGAGTATTTTTATTAGGACTTATTCGTATCATATTACCTGTCAGTTATCCGCACAGACCGTAAGCGGAAAACTGATTGACGAGAATGATTTGAATAATATATAATTATAAATTAAAAGATAGTATGAGAAAAATAGGAATGTTAATAATATACCTTTGGGTGACAACTTTTATTATACACGGCCAAAATATTAGAGGTACATTAATTGATGAGTTACAGCAACCTGTAGCGTATGCCAATGTTATATTGCAAAAGGCTGATTCGTCTTATCTTGCCGGGACAACCACCAATTTAGAAGGGGAATTCGATCTGCCTTATCAGGAAAGTGCAAAGTTCATAAGTATCTCCTTCATCGGCTACCAGACCGTATACAGGGAAATCAAAGGCTATGATTTGGGAGTCATTCAGATGCAGCCCGATACACAAGTGTTGGGGGAAGTGGTGGTGAAAGGAAGCAGACCAGTGATAAAAAGAGAAATAGACCGGATGGTTTTCAATGTGGAAAGCAGCCCGGTTGCACAAGGCAGTAGTGTCATGGATTTGCTGAAGCAAACGCCTTTGGTGAAAGTAACGGATAGTTCTATCGGCATCATAGGAAAAAATAGTGTCAAGGTAATGTTGAACGGGAAAATCTCTTATCTGGACAGCAATGATTTAGTTCAGTATCTGAATTCCTTGCAATCAGACGATATTTCAAGCATCGAAGTTATCACGACGCCTCCCAGCAAATATGATGCGGACGGAAACGGTGGATTGATTAATATTGTTACCAAAAGAAATCCCGATGAGGGTTGGAACGGTTCTGCCGGAATATCATATATACAGCGGACGTATGCCGGTGAAAATGCCAATGCAACAGTGAACTATCGTTCTTCAAAATCTCTCTTCTCAGCTAAAATCCGTCAAAGCCGGAACAAGGGGGAAGTGGATGAAGAATACCACATCCTGCAAGCCAATAGCGCACAGCATAGCATGACTTCCCGTGCTGACACTTATAAGAATATTGGTGGAAACCTGTTTTTTGAATATCGGCTGTCATCCCAATCAACATTGGGTGCCGTCTATGATTTCAGTTATGGAAAAGATAAGATAGATATCGATAATAATTATCAGTACAGTAGTTACAACCGATTGGACTCCACACTTTATACCCAATCATTGCAAGAAGGCAAGACCATCGCTCATACCGTAAACTTATATTACGACCTGCAACTAGATACTTTAGGAAAGAAATTAGGCTTTGCTTTCAACTACATGCACCATGCACCGGACAAGGAGGTCAATTTTACGACGGTCAATCAAGAGACACAAAGCACATCGGTGGTGAAAGAACCCAATAATATAAACTATTCCATTTTTACAGGTGAAGCCAATTTGGAACTTCCATTTTCCTGGATTCACATCGAGGCGGGTACTAAATATAGTGACATCACCAATAAATCGGATATGCAATATTATAATAAAATAGGTACAGATTTTGTGGAGTATCCTGGACGTAGCAACCGGTTCAATTATGAGGAACAAACGTTGGCAGGCTATATCAGTGCACGCAAAAGTCTGAATGATCATTTTGCCATACAAGCCGGATTGCGGTACGAACATACGTTTGTAAAAGGCGTAACGCCGAATAGCGACACGGAAGACGTGAAAACCGATTATGGTAAGTTTTTTCCAACGGTTTATCTGACTTACAAACCAACCCCGGCACACCATTTCCATTTGAACTATGCCCGTCGGATTAACCGCCCCTATTTCAGAGCTATCAATCCTTTCAAGTGGTACACCAATCCGAATAATGTAGATGAAGGAAATCCGGCATTAAGACCTTCGTTTGCCGACAATATCGAGTTGGGATATATGTTCAGAAACCTTTCTGTCATGATGTACTATCAGAAAGAAGACAATGCTTACGGGCAAATCCTGTACGTTGCCAATGACAATACAACTTACAGCACGTACCAGAACATTTACGACAACCGGCAATTCGGCATGAGCTTAAACTATTCGTTGAATCTATGCAACTGGTGGAACGTCTATGTGGCAGGGAATTATCTTTATAACCAATCGGACATTAAGGCAGAAGGCTATGTTGCCCAAAACGGTCATTCATTCGACTATAAAATCAACAATACGATTTCGTTTGACAAGGACCACCGTTTCCAACTGTTCGTAAACTATACGCAGAATATGCCTTATCGGGTCGGAGTGACTTACGATAAGAGTTATGCGAATTTCAGTATGGGGCTGAAGTGTGCTTTCTTAGATAACAATCTGGTCTTGAATGTATATGGGAACGACCTTTTCAGGCAAGACCTTGTGAGACGGGAAAAGGTATCGGAAAGCAATAAACAGACGTATCACAACTATTATGATAGCCGATATTTCCGTCTCAGCCTTGTATATAAATGGGGAAACCCGAAGATGAAAGTGCAGAAAAAGAGTATTTCGTTCAGTGAGCGAAATCGTATATAATAACAATTAGAGTCAACTAAATAATTTCATTCATCTATTTCCTCAGATCCACATGGCTTCCACAAATAGCCATTCTGAACAATAATATTGTGAATTTGATGATTAGTTTTAGTTATTCTAAATCAGCCTCAGATTGGCTGCGATGCCCACGGCCTCAGTGATGTTTTCTGCGTGTAGTTTCTCGAAGAGTTTTTTCTTGTGAAACTTGACGGTATTGGCATCAATAAAGAGAGTTTCTCCAATCTCTGTGTTTGACAGTCCTTTGACGGAGAGCTGGAGAATCTCTTTTTCACGGTCGGAAAGAATCAGTTCGGGCTGTTTTTTCCATCGTCTGCCCTCGAATGAATAGATGTAACGGTCGGTGCATGTATGGTCTGAAATGACGACCTCCCCGATGTTTTTCTCCGGTGAGAGTGAGACTGTACATAGTGCCAGCCATATATCCCCTTTGTCGCTCAGCAAGATGGGGGTCAGCTTGTGGTGGATAAGATGCGAATGTCTTTCTGAGGAACAGATATGAAAGTTGTACTCAATGGACAAGCCAAGTCTTTTTTCTATTGGCTGGTCATAATAGAACCGGAATCCGGCCTCGTTGATTTCCATCAGACGGTTTATTTCGTCAGGTGGAACCACCTCAAAATAGAAGGCATAACCTTTATGTCGCACTTCTTCCGGTGAACGACCGCAGAGAAACAGGGGGTTGGACGATACATAAAGGAAATTCTTGCGGTTATAGTCGATGATGTACAGGCTATGATTGGTGTTGCGGGCCAACGCATCGGCCATAGAAATGCAAACGGCGGTTTTTGAATAATCGCTGTCGGCAATTTGCATTTGTGAATTGAGGGGACGGAAAAATTGGTTGAGCTCGTGTGATGTCATATTGCTATCTTGTTTTGCGCTGTAAAGGTAAGGAAATTTTTCTTTAAAAATTTTGAGCTGTCTTGTCTCTTCCCTAAAAGATGGGTATCTTTGACTCGTTTTTCATTTAACATTGACACTCATGCAAGATTTTGTTCATTTGCACGTTCATACGCAGTATTCTATCCTCGACGGACAGGCTTCTATTCCCCGGCTGGTAGACAAGGCGATAGCCAACGGTATGCGGGGTATCGCAGTGACCGACCACGGAGATATGTTCGGCATCAAGGAGTTCTTCAACTATGTCAACAAGAAGAACGGGGGTACGAATGGGGAGATTAAGGATTTGAAGAAGAAAATTGCCGCTCTCGAAAGCGGTAAGGAAGAATCGGACAACCCCGAAGCGGAGATTGCGGCCTGCAAGGAACAGCTGGAGGCAGCGAAAAAGAAACTGTTCAAACCGATTTTCGGTTGCGAAATGTACGTGGCGCGTCGTCGGCTGGAAGACAAGGAAGGAAAGCCCGACCAGAGCGGATATCACCTGGTAGTGCTGGCTAAGAACCTGAAAGGTTATCATAACCTGATTAAGCTGGTGTCGAAGGCATGGACCAAGGGATTCTACATGCGTCCGCGTACAGACCGTACGGAGTTGGAAAAATACCACGAGGGCTTGATTGTGTGCTCGGCCTGTCTGGGAGGAGAGGTGCCCCGACGCATCACGGCCGGACAGTTCGAGGAGGCCGAAGAGGCAATCCGCTGGTACAAGAATCTGTTTGGGGATGATTATTACTTGGAGCTGCAGCGCCATAAGGCCACTGTGCCCCGTGCCAATCACGAGGTATATCCCATGCAACAGGTGGTGAATGAAAAACTGATTGAATATGCCAAGAAATACAATATCAAGCTGGTGTGTACGAACGACGTACACTTTGTGGACGAGGAAAATGCCGAAGCCCACGACCGGCTTATCTGTCTGAGTACCGGAAAAGACCTGGACGACCCGAACCGTATGCTTTATACCAAACAGGAATGGATGAAGACGCGGGAGGAGATGAATGAAATTTTTGCCGATGTGCCGGAGGCATTGAGCAATACGGTGGAGGTGTGCGACAAGGTGGAATTCTATTCCATTGACCATGCGCCCATCATGCCGACCTTTGCCATTCCGGAGGATTTTGGTACGGAAGAGGAATACCGTAAGAAGTTCACGGAGAAAGACTTGTTTGATGAGTTTACCCGCGACGAGAACGGCAATGTGGTGATGGATGAGGCTGCGGCCAAGGCAAAGATTGAACGTCTGGGAGGATATGAGAAGTTGTATCGTATCAAACTGGAAGCGGATTATCTGGCAAAACTGGCCTACGATGGAGCGAAAAGACGTTATGGTGAGCATCTGTCGGAAGAGGTGCAGGAGCGTATCAAGTTTGAACTGCATATCATGAAGACCATGGGTTTCCCGGGATACTTCTTGATTGTGCAGGACTTCATCAATGCGGCGCGTAACCAGCTGGATGTGTCGGTAGGACCGGGACGTGGTTCGGCAGCCGGTTCGGCAGTGGCCTACTGTCTGGGTATCACACAGATTGACCCGATTCAGTATGACTTGCTGTTCGAGCGTTTCTTGAATCCCGACCGTATCTCCTTGCCGGATATCGATGTGGACTTCGATGATGATGGTCGAGGCCGCGTGTTGAACTGGGTAACGGAAAAGTACGGACAGGAGAAGGTGGCCCACATCATTACGTATGGTACCATGGCTACGAAACTGGCCATCAAGGATGTGGCCCGTGTGCAGAAGCTCCCGCTTTCGGAATCTGACCGCTTGTGTAAACTGATTCCGGATAAGATTCCCGATAAGAAACTGAATTTGCCGAATGCCATTGCGTATGTGCCGGAGTTGCAGGAGGCAGAAGTGTCGCCGAATCCGATTTTGCGCGATACCATCAAGTATGCCAAGATGCTGGAAGGTAACGTGCGTAATACGGGCGTGCATGCCTGTGGTACGATTATCTGTCGTGATGATATTACCGACTGGGTACCGGTAAGTACGGCCGATGACAAGGAAACCGGCGAGAAGATGCTGGTGACCCAGTACGAGGGTTCGGTGATTGAAGATACCGGATTGATCAAGATGGACTTCCTAGGACTGAAGACGCTGTCCATCATCAAGGAGGCCATTGAGAATATCCGTCAGAGCAAGGGCATTGTATTGAATATTGATGAAGTGCCGATTGACGATCCGGCTACTTACCGCTTATATAGTGAAGGGCGCACCATCGGTACGTTCCAGTTTGAATCGGCGGGTATGCAGAAGTACCTGCGCGAGCTTCAGCCGAGTACGTTCGAGGACTTGATTGCCATGAATGCCCTCTATCGTCCGGGACCGATGGATTACATTCCGGACTTTATCGACCGTAAGCATGGCCGGAAACCGATTGAGTATGATATTCCGGTGATGGAGAAATACCTGAAGGATACGTATGGTATTACGGTGTATCAGGAGCAGGTGATGTTGCTGTCGCGTTTGCTGGCCGACTTTACCCGAGGCGAATCGGATGCCTTGCGTAAGGCCATGGGTAAGAAGTTGCGTGACAAGCTGGACCACATGAAGCCGAAATTCATCGAGGGCGGAAAGAAGAACGGACACGATCCGAAGGTGCTCGAAAAGATTTGGGCTGACTGGGAAAAGTTTGCGTCGTATGCCTTCAACAAGTCGCATGCCACTTGTTATTCGTGGGTGGCTTATCAGACGGCGTACCTGAAAGCGAACTATCCATCGGAATACATGGCGGCCACGATGAGCCGGAACATTTCGAATATTACGGAAATCACGAAGCTCATGGACGAATGCAAGTCAATGGGTATCAAAGTGCTGGGGCCGGATGTGAATGAAAGTAACCTGAAATTTTCTGTCAACTACCACGGAGATATCCGCTTCGGATTGGGAGCGATAAAAGGCGTGGGAGAGTCGGCGGTGCAGAGCATTCTGGATGAACGCCGGAAAAACGGAGAATTTAAAAATATATTTGATTTTGTACAGCGGGTTAATTTATCGGCCTGCAACCGGAAGAACATTGAGAACCTAGCATTGGCTGGAGGCTTCGACAGTTTTTCGGGTATCAAGCGGGAAGATTTCTTTGTGAAAAATGCCAAGGATGAATCCTTCTCGGATATATTGGTCCGCTACGGTAACAAATACCAGCTGGACAAGGCTGCCGCTGCCAATTCCCTGTTCGGTGGAGAACATGAGGTAGAGGTGGCTACTCCGGAAATCGTGCCGGCACCGGCCTGGAGCGACTTGGAACGCCTGAACAAGGAGCGTGACTTGGTGGGCATTTACTTGTCGGCCCATCCGCTGGATGAGTTTGCCGTGATTCTGGAGAATGTGTGTAACGTGCACATGGCGGAACTGGCCGACCTGACTCCGTTGCAGAACCACGATCTGGTGATGGGAGGAATTGTGACCGGAGTACGCGAAGGGTACACCAAGACCGGGAAACCCTATGGCATCGCCAAGGTGGAGGACTATTCGGGTACGGCAGAATTTGCCTTCTTCGGCAACGAGTGGGTGGAAAAGAAGAATTTCTTCATGGAAGGCATGTTCCTGTTCATGCGGGGAAAATGCCAGCCCAAGCAATGGCGGCAGGAAGAATGGGAGGTGAAAGTCAATTCCATCGAGCTGCTGCCTGAGGTGAAGGAAAAAGCCATCGAAAAATTGACCGTGACAGCTCCTCTGTCGGCCATTGACGACCAGATGATTATGGAGTTTTCGTCTTTGGTGAGGGATTGTCCGGGAAATGCAGAATTGCACTTCTTGGTACGTGATGAGGACGGACAGATGTATGTCAACCTGATGTCACGCACGATGAAGATTTCCGTACAGAAAGATTTGGTGAATTATTTAAAAAACCAGCCATTGTTGGACTATAAAATAAATTAGTATATATTTGCGTAGAACTTAAAAACATAAACGATTATGGCATTGAACATTAAAGACGACAATTTTGAAGCTATTGTAGCAGAAGGTAAACCAGTGGTGTTGGATTTTTGGGCTACATGGTGTGGACCTTGTAAACAAATCGCTCCATATATTGAAGAATTAGCAGAGGAATATAAGGATAAGGTAAATATCGGTAAGTGTGATGTAGACGACAATGCAGATCTTCCTGCACAGTTCGGAGTGCGCAATATTCCTACTGTGCTGTTCTTTAAAGATGGGAAAGTGGTTGACAAGCAGGTAGGCGCTACTACCAAGGCTGCTTTGCAGGCAAAGGTAGAGGCTTTGTTGAAATAACTCAAAATTTAGATAAGTTATGGGAATGGAAGACGATTTCTTGTTGGAAGATGAGGACGATGAAAAGACCATCGAGTTCATCAAGAACTACTTGCCTCAGGACATGAAAGAGGCTTTCTCGGACGATGACTTGTACTACATTCTGGATTTGATTGTGGATTATTATACCACGAGCGGTTGTCTGGATGCACAGCCGGACGACGAAGGTTACATCAACATCGATCAGGATGAAATTGTGAACTACATCGTCAAGGAGTCTACGAAGGATGGCATGGGACCGTTTGATCCGGATGCAATCTTCTTTGTCGTACAGGGTGAAATGGAGTATGGCAACCAGTTAGGACAAGTGGAATAAATCACATACTGGATTCCTGAAAGAAAAAACTCCAGGGTTGTTCGAGCAACCTTGGAGTTTTTTTATGTCTCTCTAGTAAACAACATTCTTTGTCGGTATTAGCTGAGCTGTTCTTAAGTACAGAAGCCGATTGGTATTCTTTTTTTAAAAATATGTGTATTTATGTGGTAAGTGTTTCAAGCGTACGGTAAGTTACAGGGAATGTCTCTATATTTTTTTAACTTCTTGGATAACAAGTAACCTTGTACACTCTTTCAAGGTTAATTGGATACTGGAACTTTTTCAGGTGTGCGTATCTGTTCATCTCCTGCAGCTCTGAAAGGAGCTGAAAACGTTGGGAATAAGTTATGGAAGTAATTATTGTGGCTGGCCTTGTAGCTATGCTCGGTGATGTAAGGATACAAAAAAAGCGAGAGCTCATCAGAACCTCCGCTGCCTTCCTAAAGAACCCCCATTTAAGGGTTCTTTTCATCTTCTTAATTTTTGTGTCCTGTTATCCTTTTTACTTTTTCTTTTTACCAGAAGATATTCCAATACCTTCTCAAACCTAATTCCTGAAAACTTTTACCTTTAAAATCTAATACCTGTACTTAATAAATAATCTAATACCTTAATAGTCTAGCTAATACCTTAAATAAATTGCTTTTTACCTTTCGTTTCTCTAATACCTTATATAATTTCTTTTTCTTTTTATCTCTTGGTTTCACAACCACATTGCAAAGGTAAATCTTTTTTTATTGACTGCAAGAGGTTGTATCCTGTTTTTTTACTAAATAGTTGTTTTCATGATATAAATCAAGAAATGGCTTATTGGGGGCTTTGTGCACGGGAACGATGCTTCGTGTGCGGGAACGGTGATTGTTGTGCACGATAACGGGAGTGAGAAGGGAAGAAAATGAAGAAATAAATGCCGCATTTTTAGTTGCGAATTTATGAACTAAAAATGCGGCATGTGTCAAAAACGCGGTAAATCTTTATCTCAGTCTAAGAATCCGCTGGTTACTGCTTCCGCAGAAATCCAGAAAGGGGGAATAGAGCGATTCGATGAAAGGGCCGTCCACCAGCACATGGATGTAGGGAAGGAGTTCTTTTCGTTCCGGATCCTGAAGAAGTTGTTCGTAGGTGTAGCCCGTGTAACACCAGATGTGCATGCCTGTACGCTGACTGATGGCTTTCAGTACCGGGAGAAACTCTTTCGGGTTGTAGAAGGGGTCGCCTCCCGAGAAGGTCACTCCGTCGAGCAACGGATTGGCGTTGATTTCCTGAATCATCTGCTCCAGCACTTCCGGCGTGAGCGGTTTCCCAGCTTGGGGGTTCCAGGATTCCGGATTGTGGCAGCCCTTGCAACGGTGGCTGCATCCGGCCAGATAGATAGAGTACCGGATGCCCTCTCCGTCGACAATGGTTTCTGGATATGTATATAAATAATGTAACATCACTCGTATAAAAAGGGTTATGCATGCTTTACACGGTCACGCTCTTCCGCCCGTTTGGCCGAGTTCCAGCTGTTGAGGTCGCCCGTCAGGTAACCCGTGATGCGGCGCATGCGCAGGATGTTTTCCCCGTTGCATACCGGACAGCGGCTATAGATGACCCCCTTGTAACCGCAGTCGTGGCAGGTATCTACCGGATGATTGATGGAGCCGTAGCCAATCTGTTCGTCGTGCATTACCTTGACAATCTTGGCGATGGCCTTCACGTTCTTCTGCGCTTCTCCATCCAGTTCCACATAGGTGATGTGTCCGCCTCTGGTCAAGGCATGGAAAGGAGCTTCCCGCTTGATCTTCTCCACAATCGTAATCGGTTCTTTCACGTCCACATGGAACGAATTGACGTAGTAGTCGCGGTCGTTCACTCCTTCGATGATACCGTATTTCCGTTTGTCCATCCGGGTGAAACGGCCGGAAAGTCCTTCTGCCGGCGTAGCCAGCACGGAATAGTTTAAACCGTATTTCTGCTTATAAGCCTCTGCCACCTTGTTCATTTCTTCTACGGCCGCATAGAGCGTTTCCCAGGCTTTCGGATTATGTCCGTGTCCCTGTCCGTAGAGCGCCACCATGGCGTTGTGTCCTCCGATAAAGCCGATTCCCAAGGTACCCTGGTTCAGTACGTCGCCCACCTCTTCATTCGGATGACGCTGTGCTCCGCCTTTCCATACGTTGTTGCCCATCATGAACGGGAACTGCCGGGCGAGGGCCGTACGCTGGTATTGGTAGCGGGTGTATAATTGCTCGGCAATGAAGTCCGCCATGGAGTGGACCGACTGAAGGAAGAATTCCCGGGCCTTTTCCAGACGGCTTTCCGGAGTTTCATCCACAAGGGCCTCCGCTTTGCGATGCGCTTCGATGGCCAGTCGCGGCAGGTTCATGGTCGTGAAAGAGAGATTGCCTCGTCCCAGTGAGGTCTTTTCTCCGTGCAGGTTCTCGAACACACGGGTACGGCATCCCATGGTCGCCAGCTCGTAGCGGTAGCGTTTCGGGTCGTCGGCCCGCCATTTCTCGTGCGTATTGAAAGGAGTGTCCAGAAACATGAAGTTCGGAAACAACGCCTTGGCTGTGGTGCGGCAAGCCTGCAGGAAGAGGTCGAAGTTCGGACATTCGAAAGTCACCTTCCCTTCCAGGGCCGCTTCAAAGTCCTGCATGGCCAATTGGTAGTCGGCATCCGAGTAAGTCACCCCGTTTTTGACCTTGAAAATCTGAATCGGGAACACCGGTACTTCTCCGTGATTGCCCAAGCCTTCGATGGTAGCTTTCAGCAATTCCTGGATGACCATTCTTCCTTCAGCCGAGGTGTCGGTACCGTAATTGATGGAACTGAAAACCACTTGGTTCCCTCCGCGGGAATGCATGGTGTTCAGGTTGTGGATGAAGCCTTCCATGGCCTGGTGCGTGTCTTTGCGGGTTTGAGCCAGCGTCTTGCGCAGCACGTAAGCCAGTTCCTCCTGTGTCAGTGTGAGTCCTTGGCTTGCTAAAAAGTGGAGGTAAGCAGTACGCGTTTCTTCTCCGGCTTCGATACTGTGGAAATGCGTGCGTATCCCCTGAAGAATTTCCTTTTCGTCGGTTTCTATTCCTTTGAGGTCGAACAACAGGCTGAGGTGCGTGGCCAGAATCTTCTGGAAACTCTTCAGTACCCCTTTGGCCATGAAGAAGTCGAAAGCCGGAATGGCCTGTCCTCCATGCTGCTCGTTTTGGTTGGTCTGGAAGATGATGGTAGCCAGTGTGGCATAGCTTTGGATGGACTGCGGGGTACGGATACTCCCGTTTTTAGTATGGAAACCTCGTTCAAACAAGTCGTCCAGGTCGTACTGGATACAGGTCGTCGTTTTAGTGGGATAATAATCCAGGTCGTGAATGTGGATGTCGCCCAGCTGGTGTGCCTCGGCATACTGCTTGGGCAACAAATATTTGTAGGTGTAATCCTTGGTGATTTCAGAAGCGAACGTCATCATCTGTCCGGCTGGCGTATGACTCGACATGTTGGCGTTGCTCAGGTTCACATCGTTCTTGTCGATGGCCACGATGCCGTCCATGATGTGCTTGATATGCGTCTTGCGTTCCCGTTCGGTGTTGCGCCACTGGCGGTAGATGATGTATTTCTTGGCCACGTCCGGCTGCACCTTCATCAGTTCGTTTTCCACGAGGTCCTGAATATCTTCCACCCCGATGGTCTGTTGGGTGAAATGCGACACCACCTGTCGGGTGATGGCTTCTATTTCCTCCTCCTGGAAGTCGATGCCGGTTGCCTTGAACGCTTTGCCGATGGCATTGGTGATTTTTGCGGCCGAAAAGTTCTCCTGCTTTCCGTCGCGCTTGATGATACGGATTTCTGTCAGATTCATTTTTCTGTAAATTAAAGAGTGAGACATAAATTTAGGCTTTTCCGGGCAGGTCTTCTGACTGATCTCTCGCCGTAGACGCCTTCCCATGAGCGGGCTCACAGTGGCTTGCAGAGCGTGTCACGGTTTCCACAAGAATCACAGCAGCAGGTACTGTTGCCGATTTGCACGACATTCCCTTTTGAAACGGTTAAGTTACCTTCGGAAAAGTGGAACAAAGATAGACGTTTGGGAGGAAAATAAAAAATGAAAATTTAGACAAGTTTCTAAATTTGGAAAACTTTTTTATCGGTGATTTAGCTTATAGCGTATTGTAACGCCATATTTTGGTGAACTGTAATTTATACAGGTTTTTGAATATTGGAAACTTTCGGATTATTCCTTAGCTTAAGAGAGGAAGGGGAAAGGAGAAGAAAAAGTCCCTCACAACCCCCGGCAGCAGCCAGCGTACGGGCGTTGTGAGAGACGGGTAGATTATTTCTTTTCGGGCAGGTTGATCGGCGTCAGGCCCATCTGTTCCGCTTTTTTCAGCATAAAGTCGAAGGCCGCATCGTGTTCGTTCGGAATCACTCCGTCGAGGATGGCATCCTTGATGGAACTTTTCAGGCTGCCGATTTCACGGCAAGGCTGGAGGTTGAACACGTACATGATTTCCGCCCCGTCTACCGGCGGCTGGAAGTTCCGGATACGGTCTTTCTCTTCCAGATCCTTCAGTTTCTGGCGCACCAGCTTGAAATTGTCCAGGAAGCGCTGCTTGCGGGCTTCGTTCTTCGAGGTGATGTCGGCCTCGCAGAGCATCATCAGGTCGTCGATGTCGTCGCCGGCCTCAAACAGCAGACGGCGTACGGCCGAGTCGGTCACTTCCTCGTCGGCAATGACGATGGGGCGCATGTGCAGTCCCACGAGCTTCTGCACGTATTTCATCTTTTCGTTCATCGGGAGCTTCATCTTGCGGAAGATTTCCGGAATCATCTTTTCCCCGATGAAGTTATGGTTGTGGAAAGTCCATCCCGCTTTGGGTTCCCAGCGTTTCGTTCTCGGTTTGCCGATGTCGTGGAGCAGGGTCGCCCAGCGCAGCCACAGGTCGTTGGTCACTTTGGAGATGTTGTCCACTACTTCCAAGGTATGGTAGAAATTATCCTTGTGTCCGCGTCCGTTGCGTACTTCCACCCCTTGCAGGGCCACCAGCTCCGGGAAAATCAGTTCCAGCAGTCCGCAGCGGTCCAGGTCGATAAACCCTTTCGACGGAACCGGCGACAAAAGTATCTTGTTCAGTTCGTCGGCGATGCGTTCGCGGGAGATAATCTTGATGCGGTCCTTGTTGCGTTCCAGTGCCGCAAAGGTCTCGTCGTCGATGTAGAAATTCAGCTGTGTGGCAAAGCGGATGCAGCGCATCATGCGCAGCGGGTCGTCGCTGAAGGTGATGTCCGGGTCGAGCGGCGTACGGATGGTCCGTTCCTTCAGGTCATCCAGTCCCCCGAATGGGTCCACCAGCTCTCCGTAGCGGTCCTTGTTCAGGCAGACTGCCATGGCATTGATGGTAAAGTCCCTCCGGTTCTGGTCATCTTCCAGCGTACCGTCTTCCACCACGGGTTTGCGGCTGTCGTGGCTGTACGATTCTTTCCGTGCTCCCACGAATTCCACTTCCGTGTCCTTGAATTTGACTTGTGCCGTACCAAAGTTCTTGAATACAGATATATGAGCACCTCGCCCCAGCTTCTTCCCGAAAGCCTGTGCGATTTCAATTCCGCTTCCCACTACCACTACGTCGATGTCCTTGGAGGGCCGGTGCAGGAAGAGGTCTCTCACGTATCCTCCCACCACATAACATTCCAGTCCCAGCTCATCGGCTGTTTCCGAGATCAGTTTGAAAATTCGGTCGGTGAAGTGTTCTTTTAATTCCATTCGTTGTTTCTTTTTCAATTTGCCTGCAAAGGTACAAAAAAATCCCTTTGTCCGTTTCTTGTCACTGATTTGAAATTCTGCGGTTGCCTTTCGGACAGGTGGTGGACCTTGTTTCAGTACGCTGAACAGATAAGAATCTGGTAGAAAGCGGATAGGAAGGAGGAATTTTTTCAAATGCCCTTATGTAAAAAGCAGATTCAAACGGCAAATTCTCTGTTTCACACTGTGAAATACAAAAACCACACTGTGGGATATATATTTCACACTGTGGGATACAAATCCCATACTGTGGAACAGAGAATATATTGAAGAGTTTGGAGGAATATGGCGGAGCGTATGGAGAAATGCATAAAGGAAAGCGAGAGAAGTGTGGAAAATGCACGGAAAAAAGAACGAATGTGCGGAGGAGTTCCGAAAATAGTTGTATTTTTGTCGCTATAGAATCATGTATAAACGTATGAAAAAGATTGGATTATTGATTTTTCCAATGGCTGTGGCCCTGTGTGGATGCCAGAGTGACGAGAAACGTGCCGGAGAGTTGTTCCAGCGTGCGGAAACGGCATATGCTGCCGGTGAGTATAGTTTGGCCAAGTTGCAGATTGACAGTATCCGTACCTTGTATCCCAAGGCATTTGAGGTGCGGAAAGCCGGCATCAAGCTGATGCAGCAGATTGATCTGGCCGAACAGACCAAGACGTTGACCTATCTGGACAGTATGATGACGGTCAAACAGGCGGCCTTGGATTCCATTAAAGGGAAGTTTGTACTGGAGAAAGATACTGCTTATCAGGAAGTGGGCAATTATTTCTATCCTACCCAGGTGGTGGAAAAGAACATCGGCCGCTCTTTCCTGCGTGCACAGGTGAGTGAGCAGGGCGAGATGTCGCTCACTTCCATCTATTGTGCCGGGGGAAGCATCCATCACACGGCGGTAAAGGTGAGTGTGGACGATACGTTTGCGGAAACCCCGCAGTCGGTCGACAGCTATGAGACCACTGACCTCGGCCGTCCGGTGGAAAAGGCCGACTATAAGTTAGGGCAGGATGGAGGCGTCATCGCATTCTTGGTGGCTAACCGCGACAAGAAGAACATCCGTCTGGAGTTTATCGGCGACCGTAACTACAAGACGGTGATGCGTCCGGACGATGTGAAGGCTGTGGCCGAGCTGAGCGAACTGGCCCGTGTGCTTTCTGCGATGGAAGAAATCAAGAAAGAACAGAAAGAAGCCAATCTGAAAATCAAGTTTGTAAAGCGGAAGATGGAAGAGAATCCGGAAGAATAAAATTCTCGGATATTGTTTTACCTATTATGGATTTTGTGTGCAACAGGAAGCAATGCCTGTTGCACATTTACTTTTGTGGAAAATTTAGTATTATGAAACTCAAGAATCTATAGGAGAAAACATGAAGGCGTCGCTGGAAGTCAAGAACACGAGTAAGGTTGCCGGGAAAAATATGACCAAACCGAAGAAAGAACTGAAGGTGTTTCAGAATACTCCGTTGCTTCAGCCAGGGGAGACCCAGAAACTCCAGTCCTAGATTCAGGTGGGGAAACTGGTTCCCTTCAATGAAAAAGACAGCCGTTGGCAAGTGGAGGGTGGATAATACCAAGTACAGATGGCAGAGTGGTAACCTTTCCGATTTCCAAACATTTTAGCCGTATGGATTGTTATAGGAGGTGAAAAAAATCACACAATCTATACGGTTATTTTTATGAAGCAATTATTTCCCATGACCTTGGGGCTGTGGGTAGTGTGTGGCCTGTTTCTTTTCGGTTGCCGGAAGGAAAAACTGGAGACACCGCCTGAAAAATCCCCTGTAGAATCGGTCGATGAGACACAGGAGAAAAAAGAATCTGATACGGGAGCAGAAAAAGAGGAAAACAAACCCAATGAGCGGGAGGATACAGCAGAAGACCTCGGGAAAGAGAGCGATGTATTCCGCGCATTGACCAATGGCGTCTTGCGGGGTGAGAAAGAAATCGCTGTCAGGGAGTTTCATATTCCTACTGACAAGGCGGACAGTGTGTATCGTGCGTTCTTACGCAGTCATCCCCTGTTGTTTCACCTGAAAGTCAGTGGGAATATCGGTTACCGGGTAGATTTGGAGCATCCCGAATACCTGGCGGCTTTTCTGCCGCAATATGCTGTTTTGCCGACCGCCCTGCCCGACATTTATCCGCGTCTGGAAGAAAGTATGGAAAGTTTCTATGCCTTGTTAGACCATCGGATGACTCCGGCGGAGATTGCCTATACCCTGTATCAGAAAGTCTGTCAAGAGGTGGTATATGGAGAACGAAACGAGGATTTTCCCAATCTGGCCTATGCTTCCTTTTCGGCTTTGGGCGTCTTCCTGACCCACAAGGCAGTCTGCCAAGGCTACAGTCTGTCGTATGCGTTGCTGATGAACGGACTGGGCATTCCGACTGATTATGTGACGGGAGCCATAGCCGGTACTTCCGGGCATGCGTGGAACCGCATTTATCTGGACGGGAACTGGTATCATGCTGACGCGACTTTTGATGACGCCAGTACCTATAAGATGTTCGGGATGGGAAGCATCAACAAATATTTTCTTTGCTCGGACAATTTGTTTTATACTGCCTTTGCCCATCCAAAGCCACATCTGAATTTACCGGAACGCATTTATGCACCTTCTGGAAACAAGTTCGATTCGGAGAAATGCGTGGTCCGCCGGTACAATGCCAAGGGAGAAGTCATTAAGACCGAGGCCCGCTATGTCGACGGATATTGGTATTACCAGACGGCCTGTGATGGGAAAAAGCAAATCCGGAGAAGCGATTTCTGCGGGCAGCAGGCACAGGTCATCCGGCAGTTGCAAATGCCCTCGGTCATTGAAGATGTGGACCGGATGCAATATACCCGCGACCGGATTTATTTTATTGACTATTTCAATGATAACTATTTTATCTGTTCGATGGACTATGACGGAAACAATTTCCGGCAGGAGAGAAAGATTTCGTACATCGATGCGGTAAACCCGAAATTGAAATTGTCGCGTGACGACAGTGCACCGGTTCCGGTGTACAAAGGAGTAATCGCTTTGAGGGCAGAAGCCATGCTGGCCCGGTTGAGATTGCTGTATTGCCATGGCCAAGACGATTATTTTGAATTGTCGCAACCCCAGGCCAAGGAACTGGAGGCATTGGTGAAGAAAGCGGACGAGCTGCTCGAAAAACCGATGGGTGAGGCACAGGCCGATGGGTTGGCCAAGGAGATACGGGAGAAACGCAAAGCCTACAGTGTGCCTTGTTCGATGAGACTTTGAGAAAATTTGATACTGCGGTTCTCCAGTGAGTGGAGATTTTGAAGGGAGGACTGTAGAAAAAGAGACTGCTTCCAGTAGCCGGAAACGCAGTCTCTTTTTTATCCTTCACATCGTCATTGATGCTTAAGCATTTTCACGTTTCATGAGGTGCTTGATGCGTCGGATGCGGGCAAACGCCCCACTACATTCTGATTTCCAGGGAGGAAGCTGGAAAAATCTGAGGAGTCTGCAGGGATTTATAGTTAAGGTTTAACAGGTTCGGAAAGCTCATCGAGTGTTTTTCCTTCATAATCACAGATGGCCTGTTTGTAGGCCGGAGGAATTTCCACAGGTTCTTTGGTCAGAATGTCGTAGCCTACGAGCACGGTGCGGCACTGGCATTTCAATACGCCACTGGCTTTGTTGAAGGCCCGTTGCAGCATGGTGAAACTTTTATGCCCCAGATGGATGACGGTAGTTTCGATGATGAGGTCGTCGGAAAAAAAGACGGGAGCCAGAAAATCCGCATTAATATTGACGACTACCACATTGAATTTTTTGCATTCGTCTTGTCCAAAGACATCGCGGAAATAGGAAGTCTTTGCAAAGTCGTACAAAGAAAAATAAACCGAATTGTTCATGTGACCGTATTGGTCAACATCGCTGAAACGGATTTGTACGGGGACTTCGTGTTTGAATTTGATTTCTGCGTTCATAGTAATGTTTTTAAGTTTTTCTCAAATGTACATCTTTTTTTCATAAATCTGCTATCAATGGGGGAATATTTCTTACTTTTGTCCGTCATAATGAATTGTGGATAAAAAATATTACATAAGATGGAACAGAAATTCAGCAAAGAGACACTTTGTGTGCAGGCAGGATGGACTCCGAAGAAAGGAGAGCCCCGTGTATTGCCTATTTACCAGAGTACTACCTTCAAGTATGATACCAGTGAGCAGATGGCTCGCCTTTTCGATTTGGAAGACAGTGGCTATTTTTATACGCGTCTGCAGAACCCGACCAACGATGCGGTGGCTTCGAAGATTGCAGCCCTTGAAGGGGGGGGGGGCGCCATGCTGACTTCTTCCGGTCAGGCAGCCAATTTCTATGCGGTGTTCAATATTTGTGAAGCGGGCGACCATTTCGTTTGTTCGTCTACTATTTATGGCGGTACGTTCAATTTGTTTGCGGTGACCATGAAAAAGCTGGGCATCGAATGTACGTTCATCGATGCCGATGCACCGGAGGAAGAGATTGACAAGGCTTTCCGTCCGAACACCAAATGTTTATTTGGTGAAACCATTTCCAATCCGAGCATCAATGTGCTGGACATTGAGAAATTTGCCCGTATCGCCCACAAGCACGGGGTACCTTTGATCGTGGACAACACGTTTGCCACTCCGATTAACTGCCGTCCGTTTGAATGGGGAGCTGATATCGTGACTCATTCTACGACAAAATACATGGACGGACATGCCACTTGTGTGGGAGGAGCCGTGGTAGACAGTGGTAACTTCGACTGGGAAGCACATGCCGAAAAGTTCCCGGGACTGACACAGCCGGATGAGTCTTATCATGGACTGACTTATACGAAGGCATTCGGAAAGATGGCTTACATGACCAAGGCTACTGCCCAGCTGATGCGTGACTTGGGTTCTATCCAGTCACCGGAAAATGCCTTCCTGTTGAACTTAGGACTGGAAACTTTGCACTTGCGTATGCCGCGTCACTGTGAAAATGCACAGAAAGTGGCAGAGTGGCTGGAAGCCAACCCGAAGGTGAAATGGGTACACTATTGCGGCCTGAAGAGCAACAAGTATTATGAACTGGCACAGAAATACATGCCGAACGGTTCTTGTGGTGTGATTGCTTTTGGACTCCATGGTACACGTGAAGACGCCATCAAGTTCATGGACCATCTGAAACTGGCTTGCATCGTGACACACGTGGCCGATGCCCGTACCTGCGTCTTGCATCCGGCGAGTCATACACACCGTCAGCTGACAGACGAGCAGCTGATTGAAGCGGGAGTAGCCCCCGACTTAATCCGTCTGTCTGTCGGTATTGAAAATGTAAACGACATCATTGCCGACTTGGAACAAGCGATGGAACAGATTTGATTGATATCAATCGGGTGAAATAAAAAAGGAGGGCATTTTGAATGTCCTCCTTTTTTGTGATTATACAGACGGTCATCTGTAAGATTTCTGGTAAATCTGAAGCACCTCTTCGTCGGTCAGCGGATGCGGATCGAGGGTGAAGAGTGAGCCCATGGTGTCGCGGGCGTTCTGTACCATCTTGGGGAAGTCTTCCGGTTTTACACCCCAGTCGCTCAGTTTCAGCTGATATACGTTACATTCCTTTTGCATGCGGACCAGTGCGTCGATGAAGTCGCTGGGTCGGTTGCTCTTCTGCTGAGTCATGATTTCGGCCATCTTCATGTAACGTTTCATGCTGTCGTTGCGGAACGTCTCAAAGTAGGCCTCACTGATGGCAATCAGTCCGGCTCCGTGCGGCAGTTCCGGATAGAAGGCGCTCATGGCATGTTCCATGGAGTGTTCGGAAATACAGCAGGAGGTAGATTCCACCAAGCCGGCCAAGGTGCTGGCCCATGCTACTTTGGCACGTGCCTTCAGGTTACGTCCGTCTTTCACGGCTACCGGCAGGTATTTATACAGCAAGCGGATGGCTTCGAGTGCATACAGGTCGCTGATAGGAGTGGCACAATTGGCCAGGAAACCTTCTGCGGCATGGAAGAAAGCATCAAATCCTTGGTAAGCAGTCAGATGGGGTGGAATGGAAACCATCAGTTCCGGGTCGATGATGGAAAGAGCCGGGAAGGTCAGCGGACTGCCGAAGCCGATTTTTTCCTTCGCTTCCTCGTTGGTGATGACACTCCACGGGTCGGCTTCCGTTCCGGTACCGGCTGTGGTCGGGATGGCAATCACCGGCAGGGCCTTTGTCACGGGACGTCCTTTTCCGGTACCTGCCGGAATGTAATCCCAGTAATCGCCTTCGTTGCAGGCCATGATGGCAATGGCCTTGGCAGAGTCGATGCTGCTGCCTCCTCCTAAGCCGATGACGAAGTCACATTTTTCTGCGCGGCAGATGGAAGCGGCTTCCATCACGTGTGCCTTTATCGGGTTGGGCAGAATCTTGTCGAACACGACCGATTCCGTATTGTTTTCTTGTAACAGTTCAATCACCTTGTCTAGGTAGCCGTATTTCTTCATGGAGGTGCCACAGGAGATGACAATCAGGGCCTTTTTACCTGGTAGTTTTTCTGTCGCTAACTTTCTTAACTCACCACATCCAAACAAAATCTTGGTTGGGATGTGTAAACTAAATACAGGATTTGCGTTCATAATATAACCGTTTAAAGTTCATTTACCCAAAAATACGAAAATAAAAACAGAATGGATGCGGAGGCGTGTTAAAAATCGCTTTTATATTGGAGGTAGGGAGAATAAAAAAGGCTGCCATGAGGCAGCCTTTTATGAAAAGTCGCTTAAAGCGGATTATTCTTTGTCTTTGTGGTCCTTATGGTTCTGCTGAGGACGACGTTCCCGTTTCGGGTGGTTCTCTGTCATGCCTTCCGGTTTCGGAAGTAATGCTTTGTGTGACAGTTTGAACTTACCCGTCTTCGGATCGATGTCCAACAGTTTCACTTCGATTTCGTCTCCTTCTTTCAAACCGGTTTCTTCGATGGTTTCGAAGCGTTTCCAGTCGATTTCAGAGATGTGCAGCAGACCGTCTTTTCCCGGGAGGAATTCAACGAAAGCACCGTAAGGCATGATAGAACGAACCTTACCTGTATATACTTCGCCTACTTCCGGGACTGCCACGATGGCCTTGATCATGCGCAATGCATCGTCGATGCACTTCTTGTTGGTACCGGCGATTTCGATGCGGCCTACACCGTCTACTTCTTCAATTGTGATAGTAGCACCGGTTTCTTCCTGCATACCTTGGATAATCTTTCCGCCCGGGCCGATTACTGCACCAATGAATTCTTTCGGAATAGTCATGGTTTCGATGCGCGGTGCATGCGGTTTCAGTTCCGGACGCGGCTCAGCGATGCATTCAGTCAGTTTACCAAGGATGTATTCACGTCCCTGTTTTGCCTGCAGCAAGGCTTTTTCCAGAATATCGTAAGTCAGTCCGTCGCACTTGATATCCATCTGTGTCGCAGTGATACCGTCGCGAGTACCTGTTACCTTGAAGTCCATATCGCCTAGGTGGTCTTCGTCGCCCAGGATATCTGACAAGATAGCGTATTTATCTTCTCCGGCGTTCTTGATCAATCCCATCGCAATACCTGAAACCGGCTTATTGATAGGTACACCTGCATCCATCAAAGCCAGTGTTCCGGCACAAACCGTAGCCATAGAAGATGAACCGTTAGATTCCAGAATATCAGAAACCACACGTACGCAGTAAGGATAATCAGCAGGAATCTGTCCCTTCAGTGCGCGCCATGCCAGATGACCGTGACCGATTTCACGACGGCCTACACCACGCTGTGCCTTTGCTTCTCCTGTAGAGAACGGCGGGAAGTTATAGTGCAACAGGAAACGTTCCTTGTGCTGGTCGAGTACATCGTCCACAATCTTTTCGTCCATCTTGGTACCCAGTGTGACTGTACTCAAAGACTGAGTTTCACCACGGGTAAAGATAGCTGATCCGTGAGGACCCGGCAGCGGACTGGTCTCACACCATATAGGACGGATGTCGGTAGTGGCACGACCATCCAGACGTTTGCCTTCATCGAGGATGCAACGGCGCATAGCCTCTTTTTCTACGTCGTGGTAGTAACGGTCGATCATCGGACCCTTTTCTTCCAGTTCTTCTTCCGTGAACTGAGCCTTGAATTCGTCGCAAACAGCAGTGAAAGCATCTTCTCTTTCGTGCTTGTTCTTGTTGCCAGATTCTGCGATGGCGTATGCTTTTGCGTAGCAAGCTTCGTGAACGGCTTTACGCAGGTCTTCGTCGTTTTCTTCGTGGCAATATTCACGTTTTACTGTCTTTCCGACTTCTTCCATCAGTTCCATCTGCGCCTTGCAGTGAACCTTGATAGCTTCGTGAGCGAACTTCATGGCTTCCAGCAAGTCCTGTTCAGAGACTTCTTTCATTTCACCTTCTACCATCATGATGTTCTCATAAGTAGCGGCTACCATGATATCCATATCGGCACGTTTCAGAGCTTCGAAAGTCGGGTCGATGACAAACTGTCCGTCGATACGAGCGACACGTACTTCTGAAATCGGACCTCCGAACGGAATGTCAGAAACAGCCAGTGCGGCAGAAGCAGCCAGACCGGCCAGTGCGTCCGGCATATCCACGCCGTCGGCAGAATAAAGTATGATATTTACGTAAACTTCAGCATGATAGTTGTCCGGGAACAGAGGACGCAACGCGCGGTCTACCAGACGGCAAGTGAGGATTTCGTAATCTGAAGCCTTTCCTTCACGTTTGGTAAAGCCACCCGGAAAACGTCCGAATGCGGAATATTTTTCTCTGTACTCTACCTGGAGAGGCATAAAATCTGTACCGGGAACTGCATCTTTTGCTGCACAAACAGTAGCCAGCAACATGGTGTTACCCATGCGTAGCATAACAGCACCATCTGCCTGTTTTGCCAGCTTTCCCGTTTCGAGTGTGATGGTTCTTCCATCATTTAGCTCGATCGTCTTAACAATAGGATTGATCATAAAAATTGATTTAATATTATTTCATCTAAAAAAGCGTACAAAGATAGTGTTTTATTGTGGATAAAAGCAGGTATTTAGCTAAAAGTTTCAGGGTGAAGTGCTTTTTATCCAATTATTTGTGACAAAAAGACCTAATTTCGTGCGTTTGATGATGGATTTATCTTTTAAAAACTTTGTGACATCGTGAAAAGCCGTATCTTTGCACCTTGAATTTACATTAGATTGTGAGATAAAAAGAAATAATCAGGTATGAAAAGAAATACTTATCTGTTTGTGGCATTGTTGTCGGCGGGGTTGGTGGCCTGCAACAATGAACCTTCTTTCAACGTAGAAGGAACAGTGGCCGGTGCCGCTGATAAAATGTTGTATTTGGAGCAAAGCGGTTTGGAAGGAATTGTGGCACTTGATTCTGTCAAGCTGAGTGACGGCGGTTCGTTCCATTTCTCCGAGGCTCGTCCGGATGCGCCGGATTTCTACCGGCTTCGTTTGGGGAACCAGGTGATCAATTTTGTGGTTGATTCTACGGAAACCGTAAAGGTGAATGCAGATGCCAATGGATTTGCAACGGCTTATCAGGTGGAAGGTTCGGAAAACAATCAGAAGATTAAGGAACTGGTTTTGCTACAGGCAGATTTGCAAGATAAGGTAAACAAGCTGGGACGTTCCGGACTGCCGGCAGGCATCGCACAGGACAGTTTGGTTTCATTGGTCAATACCTATAAGAATAATGTAAAGCGTAATTATATTTTTGCAGAACCTAATAAAGCGTATGCCTATTTTGCCCTGTTTCAGGAACTGAACGGATACATGATTTTCGATCCGCTGACCAACAAGGAAGACGTGAAATGTTTTGCGGCAGTGGCTACCAGTCTGAATAACATGTATCCTCATGCCGACCGTTCCCGTAACCTTTACAATATGGTCATCAAAGGCATGAAGAATACCCGTACACCTCAGGTGCAGAATGTCGATATTCCTGTGGATAAGATTAAGGAGACTTCTATCATTGATATTGAATTGAAGGATTTGAAAGGGAAAACCCATCATCTGACTGACTTGAGGGGAAAAGTGGTGCTGGTGGATTTCACAGCGTATGCTTCCGCCGTTTCGGGAGCCCGCAATCTGGCATTGCGCGAACTGTATGATAAATACGCTTCACAAGGATTGGAGATTTATCAGATTTCCTTGGATGCAGACGAACATTTCTGGAAAACCGCAGCCGATAACCTGCCGTGGATTTGTGTGCGTGACCCGCAAAGTACTTATTCCACTTACTTAAGTCTGTATGGAGTGACCCAGTTGCCGACAGCTTTCTTGGTAAACCGCAACAACGAGCTGACCTTGCGTATTGATGAGAAGACCAATATGGAAGAAGCCATCAAGAAATTGTTGTAACATGTTGAAAAGCATGCATTGATAAACTTGACTGGTATCATAAAAAGATTTATCTTTGCTCCCAAGATATAAGACTCTGTGCAAGAGAGGCTGTATCAAAATAAAAATTGAATTGTCAGATTGTCATTCTGAACAAAGTGAAGAATCCGTTTGTTTATCTTTTATCTGGGGTTCGCTCTTCGTTCAGAATGACTTTACTTTTGTGATAGGCGGTTTTTATTTTGGACAGCCCTTTACTTTTATCGAAACAAATCAATTAATAACGAAAAATATTTAAGGAGAAAAATTATGGCTTACATGTCAGAAGAAGGCTATCAGAAACTGGTGGCCGAATTGAAACACCTGGAATCAGTGGAGCGTCCGAAGATTGTCGCTGCCATTGCGGAGGCGCGTGACAAGGGTGACTTGTCGGAAAATGCAGAATACGATGCGGCAAAAGAAGCTCAGGGTATGCTGGAAATGAAAATCAATCAGCTGAAGGCAACCATTGGCGATGCCAAGATTATTGATACATCCAAATTGAAAACCGATACGGTACAGATTTTGAGCCGTGTGGAATTGAAGAACGTGAAGACCGGCATGAAGATGGCTTATACCATCGTATCCGAAAGCGAAGCCAATCTGAAGCAAGGCAAGATTTCCGTCAATACGCCGATTGCACAGGGTTTGCTGGGCAAGAAAGTGGGCGAAGTGGCAGAAATCACTATCCCGCAGGGAAAAATCTCATTGGAGATTACAGGTATATCATTTTAATTTGTAAGGCAGGTCTGCTCTGGCGGACTTGCCTTATTTAATATTCTATCAATATGGCAACAATATTCAGTAAAATCATTGCAGGTGAGATTCCCAGCTACAAGGTGGCTGAGAATGACAAGTTTTATGCTTTCTTGGATATCAATCCGCTGGTAAAAGGACATACGCTGGTAGTGCCCAAACGGGAAGTGGATTACATTTACGACCTGAGTGATGACGAACTGGCTCAGATGCATGTGTTTGCCAAACATGTGGCACTGGCCATTCAGAAGGCTTTCCCGTGCAAGAAGGTGGGTGAAGCGGTCATCGGCCTGGAAGTTCCCCATGCACACATTCATTTGATTCCTATCCAGAAGGAATCGGACATGCTGTTCTCCAATCCTAAACTACAGCTTTCTCAAGAAGAGTTTACCGCAATAGCCAAGGCCATCAACGAGGCTTGGAAAGCTGAAAGCAAATAATTTTCTTCTAAAAAATACCTTAAATATAAAGTATTCTTCGTATTTTTCAGGTGTGGTTTTCAGAAAACTGAGATTTTTGGAAACCGCACCTGATTTTTTTTATCGAAATATTGTGTGCCTATGTTTTACAAACGAATTGCTCCCTTTATCCTTTTCTTGTGTTTTGTGCTGAAAGTGTTTGCCGTTGAATACCAGATAAAAGGAAGCGTGATTGACAAATCCACCCGCCAACCGCTGGAGTTTGTGAACGTGCTGGTGGTGGGGTTGGGCATCGGCGCTTCGACCGACAGCAATGGAAACTTTACCATTACGCAGGTGCCTCCGGGAATCTATCGCCTGCAGGCCTCGTTTCTGGGGTATAAAACGGCACTGACTCCCGAATACCGTGTGAACCATGTCACTCCCTATGTGCTGATTGAGCTGGAGGAAGAAAACACCTCCCTGAATGAAGTGGTGGTCACTGCCTCTCCCTTTCAGAAAGTGGTGGAGAGTCCGGTCAGCCTGCGGGTCATCGGTTTGCAGGAGATAGAGAAAGCTCCGGGTGCCAACCGCGACATCTCAAAGGTGGTGCAGAATTATCCGGGAGTGGCTTTTTCTCCCATCGGCTACCGTAATGATTTGATTGTGCGAGGCGGTGGGCCTTCAGAAAACCGTTTCTATCTGGATGGAGTGGAAATTCCGAATATCAACCATTTTAGTACCCAGGGAGCTTCCGGCGGACCGGTCGGACTGATTGATGCCGACCTGATTCGTAGTGTGAAGTTTTACAGCGGGGCCTTCCCGGCTGACAGAGGCAATGCCCTGAGCAGTGTGTTGGATTTCAGTCTGCGCGATGGAGACATGGAGCGGAACTCCCTGAAAGCGACCTTGGGCGCTTCGGAAGTCTCTTTGAGTTCCAATGGGCACTTGGGTAAAAAGACCTCCTATCTGGTGTCGGTCCGCCAGTCCTACTTGCAGGCTTTGTTCAAGGTGCTGGGACTGCCTTTCCTGCCTGCGTATACCGATGCCTCCTTCAAGCTGAAAACCCGTTTCGACAGTCACAATGAACTGACTTTGCTCGGACTGGGAGGCCTTGACCGTATGAAACTGAATCTGGGTATTGAGGGAGAAGATGCCGAATACATGCTCAGTTACCTTCCCAAGATAGAGCAGGAAACCTATACCGTAGGCGGGGTGTACCGGCATTATACCCCTATACATGTGCAGACCATCGTGCTGAGTCAGAGCTATCTGAACAACCGGAACATCAAATACCGTAATAACGATGAAAGCAGTGAGGACAATCTGACGCTGCATTTGGGTTCAGTGGAACAGGAAACCAAACTGCGAATGGAGAACACTTCCTCGTGGAGTGTGTGGAAGGTAAAAGCCGGTTTTGACCTGAACTATTCCCGCTACAAAAGCGATGAATACCGGAAGATATTTGCCGATGTACTTCGGGAATACAATTACCACACCGACCTCTCCCTCTGGCGGTGGGGACTGTTTGCTTCCATCGATTATGCGGCTCCCGACAAAAGTTTTACAGCTTCCATTGGCGTGCGTACCGATGGCAACAATTACAGCGACAAGATGAAAGAATTGTGGCGCCAGCTTTCTCCCCGTCTGTCCGTGTCCTATCGTCTGGCCGACGGACTGTTCCTGAGCGGTCATGTGGGGCTGTACTACCAGCTGCCTTCTTATACCGCCTTGGGTTTCAAGGGAGAAGCCGGAGACTACGTGAACAAACACTTGGATTATATCTCCGTGTCGCAGGAGAGTGTGGGACTGTCCTGGACTCCTAATGAAAACATGGAGTTCACGGTGGAAGGTTTCTACAAACTCTATGGAAACATGCCGTTCTCTTTGTCCGACCAGATACCTTTGTCGTGCAAGGGAAATGATTACGGGACGATTGGCAACGAAGCCCTTTCATCCCAGGCCAAAGGACGTTCCTACGGAGCGGAACTGATGTTCAAATGGTTGCTGACACAGAAACTGAACCTCTCTTCTTCACTGACCATTTTCAAAAGTGAGTTCAAGGACGGCAAGCAAGGCAGCTATGTGCCTTCCGCTTGGGACAACCGTTTCATCCTGAACGTGAGCGGTACCTATAACTTTCCTAAGCATTGGAGCCTGGGTGCCAAAGTCAGCTGCATCGGAGGTTCTCCATACACTCCCTATGATGAGGCGAAATCGTCTCTGGTGGAGGCCTGGGACGTACAAGGACGGGCTTATTACGACTACAGCCGTTATAACCAGGAGCGTCTCCCCGTGTTCGGACAGTTGGATGTGCGGGTAGACAAAACCTTTTATTTGAAGAAATGCATGCTGGGCTTTTACCTCGACATCCAGAACATCACAGCCAGCAAGCTGCGTCGGCCGGATGCCCTGATGAGTACGGGCCAGATTGAAAACCCCTCTGCTCCGCTGGCTGAACAGCGTTACGTCATGAAATCCATCCGTCAGGAAAGCGGCACCCTGCTTCCCACACTGGGTATTACTTTTGAATATTGAGAATAAGACGACATAAGAAAACGGTCTGCTTCTTTCTTCGAGGAAAGCGGCAGACCGTTTTCATTATCTGAATGGACGGATTGCTTTTTGCGGTTTATGAGTATTGTTCTCCGAATTTCATTTCCGCGTCATTAACGAACTTCCGGATGGCATTCTGGTCGTCCTTCTTGCAGATGAGCAAGGCATTTCCCTGTTCCGCAATCAGATAATTCTCCAAATCCTGTACTACCACCAGCTTGTCTTTCGGCGTCATGATGATATTTCCCTTGCAGTTGTACAACAACGTGTTGCTGTGTGTAGTCACATTCTGGTTCTCATCCTTCGGTGAGGCATCGTAGAGCGAGTTCCACGTGCCGATGTCCGCCCATCCGAAGTCGCACAATAACACGTACACATTGTTCGCCTTTTCCATGATGCTATAGTCGATGGAACTGTTCGGACATGTACTGAACTTTGGTATGTCACATTCCACTTGCGGACACACATCCGCCATCATTTCATGAAACGCTTTCAGAATGGTATTGACATGCCATACAAAGATGCCCGAGTTCCAGTAAAATTCATTGCTCTGTACGAACACCTCCGCAAATTCCCGCAGCGGTTTTTCGACGAACGTTTTGACTTTATAGAAGTCTTCTTCCTTATCTTCTTCAGAAATCTGGATATAGCCGTAACCCGTTTCCGGGTAGCTGGGTTTGATGCCCAGTGTCAGAAGCTTGTCCGTGCGGGAAGCAAATTCCAGTGATTTCAGGATATCCCGTTTGAACTCATCCGTTTTGAGAATCAGGTGGTCGGACGGGGCGACAACGATACTTGCGTCGGGATTGATTTTCTGGATGACATACGAAGCGTATGCGATGGCAGGAGCCGTATTTCGGTGTTCTTCCTCTACGATGAGCTGTGATTCCTTGAAGTCGGGGAGCGAGTTCAGCACCAGTTCCCTGTAATGCTGGTTGGTAGTGATGAAAATATTCTCCGCAGGAAGTATTTGCTTGTATCTTTCGTAAGTCTGTTGCAAGAGCGTCTGCCCAGTTCCAAAGAAGTCGAGGAATTGTTTGGGTAAGGCTTTGCGGCTATATGGCCAGAACCGACGCCCGGTTCCTCCGGCCATGATGATGCAATAAAAATTCTTACTGTCCATGGTAGATGCTAGCGTTAAAGTTTGATGCTAAGATAAAGCTTATTTTGCAAGAAACGTCAGAAAAGGATTCTAAATAGTGTTAGAAAACTTTTTTTCGTTTTTTTCGGCGGGAATCCTTGCAATATCGGAAAAGATGTGTACCTTTGCACTCGCAATCAAAAATTATGCCCAGATGGCGGAATCGGTAGACGCGCTGGTCTCAAACACCAGTGGAGTAACATCCATCCCGGTTCGACCCCGGGTCTGGGTACTTCAAACCCTTGGTAATTAACTGATTATCAAGGGTTTTCTTTTTATCGGGCGTACTAAAAGTGTACTTCCTGACGAAAAGAAAAAGAAAGAGTACTTTCGCCGTTTTAGCAACCTTATATTTATGCTTTATTAACAAAGATGCTGCATATTTCTTCCTTTCTCCTGCTTTTGTTTGCTTTGAAAACGGTATCCATCACTTATCTTTGTAACCCAAACCGATTTTAATGCACAACGTATATGGAAGATTTCAGAGAAACCAACTTCAAAAAGATACAGCAGTTACTTGATAAATGTGTTGCCCATGAATACGGGATGAAAACTAATGCGCTTGCCTTAAAGCGTGAATACCTGACGGAAGCGCAAATGAATGACTACATCCGGCAAGAAATTTTCAACGTGACCGAGAACCTTGTATCCCTATGCCAAAAGAACCGTGCCCTGCACAATATACGTTTTGACATACTGATGCCGGACTTCCTTTGGGAAAGCGGTTTCTTCGAGAATCTCTCTTTTGACGAGCGGAAAAAATATATTTCGTTCCAATGTTCTTCTTTTGATATGGACAAATACCTGCAATCTTCCACTTGCTATGATGAGCAGCTTCCGTTCTTTTCTTCCATTGTGCGCCTTGTCATGCAGACCCAATATCTGGAATACCTCCAACAATCGGAGGACGCCAGTCATGCCTCTGTTCCTTTGGATGAGAAATCAGAAGAACAGCCAAAAGAAGAAGAGAAGGCACAGCCTGAGCCGACCAAGATAGTCGGGAAATCCAATCCATTCAAATCAGTCCTTACAACGCAACAAATCAAACTGTTGGTCGAATGTATCAACGAAGCGCACATATTCACCACGACAATCACCCCGAAAATCCTTTCGGACTTCTTCGCCTGCAAACTGAACGGGGTATTGAAGTCCAACAACAACCGCTTGCTGGCTTATCTGATGATGCAGCTTAGCTGCTACAACTATATCGCTTATGAGTGGCAGTCCGTCATAGCCAACAACAAGCTGGTACTTGCCAAGATAAAAGACAAATACCTCACACGCAGCGACTTGTCGAGCGCGACAGACAACGTGAAGTGCATCTACCCGAAAGGATACGAAATCATAGACAAATACATCAAGCAACTGCAAAAAGGTTGAGCATAGTCTGAGCGGTCAAACAAAGCTCAATTAGACTTCATTTCCAAGCCTTTAACTTTGCCCCCGTTAACAAAACGATGCGGCATGTCGGCATAGGTCAAAACAAAAATATTTCACGTGAGTTACCCGTAACTTATGTGTTGATGTTTTGGAGGATGCCGATTTTTGCTCCATCAAAAATAAAACGAGGGTGCGCACCTTCATATTGTTTCACCAAAAAGTTTCAAGCAATATGGAAAAAACTTTGGAAATGCGAGTGGAAGAACTCGAAAGAATGTTGTTCCTAACCAAGAACGTGCTTAGCTTTGATGAAGCGAGCACATTCCTCAACCTGTCCAAAAGTTACCTTTACAAGCTGACTTCGGGCAATCTGATTCCCCATTACAAGCCGCAGGGGAAGATGCTTTATTTTGAGAAGTCCGAACTGGAAGCATGGCTCCGCCAGAATCCGGTAAAGACCAAAACGCAGATAGAGCAGGAAGCGCAGAAGTATGTTCTCAACCGTCCCTTAAAGAAGTAAAGCCCATGGAAAACAAGAAAAGCACGGAAGCTAAAGGGGACACCATCATGAAGAAGGAAGAATTTGCTGCCCTTTGGAAAAGCATCCGCCTGAAAGTGACGGACACTTACGATGTGCCGCCTGAAATCCTTTGGGTAAACGGCTCCACCATCGGGACGCTGGGCAACTTCAGCGCCTCCACAGGCAAGGCGAAAAGCAAGAAGACGTTCAACATCTCCGCCATCGTTGCAGCAGCACTGACCAATGACGAGGTGCTGCACTATTCGGCGTGCCTGCCTCCGGACAAACGGAAAATCCTTTATGTGGACACCGAACAGAGCAGGTACCATTGCCACAAGGTGATGGAACGCATCCTGCGGCTTGCCGGACTGCCGACCGACCAGGACAGGGACGACTTTGTTTTCATCGTGCTCAGGGAACAGACCCCTGACATACGGAAGCGGATTATCGAGTATATGCTGGAGAACATGCCCGAAGTGGGGCTGCTCATCATTGACGGCATCCGTGACCTGATGTATGACATCAACAGCCCCAGCGAATCGACCGACCTGATTAACCTGCTCATGCGCTGGTCAAGCGGATACAACCTGCACATTCATACCGTGCTGCATCTGAACAAGGGGGATGACAATACGAGGGGACATATCGGCACGGAACTGAACAACAAGGCGGAAACCGTCCTGCAAATAACCAAGAGCACGCAGGACGGGAACATCAGCGAGGTAAAGGCGATGCACATACGTGACCGGGACTTCGAGCCTTTCGCCTTCCGCATCAACGACAGCGCATTGCCCGAAGTCGTGGACGGCTATGTATTCCAGCAGCCCAAGCAGGAAAAAAGTTTCCCGCTTACGGAACTGACTGAACAGCAGCACCGCACGGCGTTGGAAAACGGTTTCGGCAAGCGCACCGTACAGGGCTATTCCAACGTCATACAAGCGTTGAAGCAGGGCTATGCAAGCATCGGCTACGAGCGGGGACGCAATGTCCTCGTGGCATTGAACACGTTCCTCGTGAACAAGCGTATGATTGTAAAGGAAGGAAAGGGATACCGTTACAATCCCGATTTTCACTACTAAAAACAGGTTTGGTTTAGTTCGGACATATATATAAGGGGAACAGACTTCCCGTTTCCCGTCACTCCCGGCAATCAAGTCCGGTACAGTACGGGCGTATATATGAAGGTCTAAACCGGACTGGTACACTTCCCAATTATTCATCATCCACTAAATAGTTTGCATTATGAACATTGAAGAAGCAAAGAAAATACCCATCACCGATTACCTGTACAGTCTGGGATATTCACCCGTCAAGCAGCAGGGAGCGAATCTATGGTACAAATCGCCACTGAGGGAGGAACATGAAGCATCCTTTAAAGTAAACACAGAACGGGAACAATGGTATGACTTCGGGGCTGGCAAAGGCGGCAACATCATCGCACTGGCACAGGAACTTTACTGTTCCGACCATCTGCCGTACCTCTTAAACCGGATAGCAGAACAGGCACAGCATGTCCGCCCGGTCAGTTTTTCTTTTCGGCAGCAAAGGTCGGCACCGAGTTTTCAACATTTGGAAGTCCGTGACCTCACCCATCCGGCATTACTCCGTTACTTGCAGGGGCGTGGCATTGACCTCACACTGGCAAAAAGAGAATGCAGGGAACTGCATTTCACCCATGACGGCAAGCCCTACTTTGCCATCGGTTTCCCGAATGTGGATGGCGGCTACGAGGTGCGCAACTCCTTTTTCAAAGGCTGCATCGCACCGAAAGACATCACCCATATCCGGCAAGAGGGCGAACCAAGGGAGAAGTGCCTGGTGTTCGAGGGCTTCATGGACTATCTTTCATTCCTCACGCTAAGGACAAAGAACTGCCCTGCCATGCCCAACCTTGACAGGCAGGATTACGTCATACTCAACTCCACCGCCAATGTACAGAAAGCCATTGACGTATTGGGGCAGTATGAACGCATCCACTGCCTGCTCGACAATGACGGGGCAGGCATCCGGGCAACGCAAGCCATCACAGCGGAATACTCCTATCGGGTACGGGATTTCTCGCACAATTACCGGGGATATTCCGACCTGAACGATTACCTGTGCGGCAGGAAGCAGGAACAGAAAAACGGACAGAAACTGCTGCTAAGGCAGAAGAAAGGCAGGGGAATCTAACCTTGCGGAGATAGACACTGTGACCAACGGGCAGACGTTTCTTAGGGGAAGCAAGGTTATGTTTCGGTAGACCGAAACCGCCTTGCTTTGCTCCCCGCAAAGGAAACCGCTCCCGTCGGTCGCAATTTTCAAGACAACTTCCAAAGACAAAAATGTATGACAGATACAAGGAACAAATCAGGCGGTCGTCCGGCAAAGAACCGGATAGACAAGCAAAGACGTGTGGTCAGCACGAAGCTGACCGAGTTGCAGTATTACGCCATCAGGAAGCGGGCGTCAGAAGCCGGGCTGCGTGTCAGTGAATATGTGCGGCAAGCAGTTGTGTCAGCAGAGATAACGCCCCGGCTGAACAGGCAGGATGCGGACACCCTCCGCAAGCTGGCTGGGGAAGCCAACAACATCAACCAGCTGGCGCACCGGGCAAATGCCGGAGGCTTTGCGAAGGTGGCGGTCGAACTGGTGAAGCTCAAGAACAGGATAGTGGAAATAATAAGCCATTTGTCGGATGATTGGAAAAATAAGGAAAGGAAGCGGTTTTAAGGGCTGTGTGGACTACGTGCTGGGCAAGCAGCAGGCGGTCTTGCTCCATGCGGACGGAGTACTGGCGGAAAGCAGGCAGGACATCATCCGCTGCTTCTGCGCACAAGCCTCCATGAATCCCCGTCTGGGCAAGCCAGTCGGACATATCGCGCTGAGCTATTCGGTAAACGATGCGCCCAAGCTGACGGACGAGAAGATGATACAACTTGCGCAAGAGTATATGCGCGAGATGAAAATCACCGATACGCAGTACATCATCGTGCGCCACCAAGACAGGGAGCATCCGCATGTGCATATCGTGTTCAACCGGATAGACAACAACGGCAAGACCATTTCGGACAGGAATGATATGTACCGTAACGAACAGGTATGCAAGAAGCTGAAAGCCAAGCACGGGCTATACTTCGCCAAAGGCAAGGAGCAGGTTAAGCGGCACCGCCTGAAAGAGCCGGACAAGTCGAAATACGAGATTTACACGGCTGTGAGGGATGAAATCGGCAAATCTCGGAACTGGCGGCAGTTGCAGGAGCGGCTGGCAGAAAAGGGCATCGGCATCCGCTTCAAGTATAAAGGACGTACAGACGAGGTACAGGGCATCTCCTTCACAAAAGGTGCCTATACGTTCAAAGGTTCGGAAATAGACCGCAGTTTCAGCTTCTCCAAGCTGGATAAGCATTTCGGAAACGCAGGAATGGATGCCGCAGAAAATATCCGACAGCAGATAGTTTCCGCACCCATTTTGGAGCCTGAACAAACGCCACAGAGGAGCGACAGTCCTTCAATGGGCGGCTTGTTCAGCCTGTTTGATGTTTCGTCGTCTGCTCCATCGGACGAAGAAATCGACTGGAATCTGAGAAAGAAGAAGAAAAAGAAAAGACAACTTAAACTGTAAACGGATATGGAAGAAAATTTGATTTTAGAGGGGCTTCTCTCCATGGTCACAGAACTGAAGGAGAAGCAGGAAGCGCAGGTAACACCAGCCGGACGAGAGGAAACCCTTTCCCGGCTGGAGTCTATAGAACGGGCATTGTCGGAATTACGCAAAAGACCGGCAGTTCCCGAAAGAGAGTTGCGAGACATATTGAACCAACTTGCAGACCTACGAAAATCGGAGCAGGAACAGCGACAGTCCTTCGGGGATGTCAGAAAGTATGTGGTCGCCACCTTCCGTTGCCTCAAAGAAATGTTAGAAACAATGGAGCGTTACCGTGCAGAGAATACGGTCGGAAAAGAGGAAAACAAGCCTGTATCGTTTTATCGTTGGATATATGACAAAGCCGCTTCTTTAGTACGTCCGAAACTATTCCTCTTTTCGGCAGGTTTGATTGTCTGCGCCACTTCCCTGTCCCTGAATGTCCGTCTGACTGAACGGATGGGGCAGTTGCAGGACAACGACATGAAATACCGTTATCTGTTGATGCAGGGACAGGCAGACGGGAATACCCTTGAAAGGCTGGAGAACAAATTCAAGTGGGAGCGGGACGAGCGTTTCATCCGCAGCCTGACGGATTCGGTGTTAGACTTTGAGGAACGTTGCCGCAGGCAGGCGGAAGCCTTAGAACGGGCAAGGCTGCTTAATGAGCAGGCTGAGCAGTTGAAAAAGGAAGCTGATAGGTTAGGAAATCAGTAAATAGCAAAAAGCCGAGGTGAAGGATAAGTCCCATAACTTCGGCTTTTGAGTTTAATAGTTATACGTAATTCAAACAGACTATTTTTTTTAGACAAGCCTTGACCATCGTCAAGGTTTATATGATATTTTTCACGAAAAAAGAAAAGTGAAATCTTATTGTTAAGATTTTATTTTATATTTGCGCCGCTTAAAAGGAAAACAAATATATGTAGAACAAAAAACTACTTTTTATGGCAAACTTATCAAAAGAAGGCAATATTCAACATAAACTTGGATTTGCCGGGTTACTCATCACATTGGGTATTGTTTTTGGTGACATTGGAACATCGCCACTCTATGTTATGAAAGCCATCATTCATACTGGAGAAGCTCTTGATGAAAATTATGTTTTAGGCGCATTGTCTTGTATCATATGGACGCTTACTCTTCAGACTACGGTGAAATATGTGCTGGTGGCTCTCCGTGCCGACAATAACGGGGAGGGTGGCATACTTGCGCTTTATGCCCTTTTACGCCGCCACAGAAGAAGGTGGATTTACATCATTGCCATTATCGGTGCGAGCACTTTGCTTGCTGATGGTATTATCACTCCAGCCATTACGGTCACAACTGCCATAGAAGGACTTGAAAGTATCAGTCCGCATCTGCCTGTGATTCCTATTACACTGACCATTATTACCATTATATTTTTCGTTCAGCGTTTTGGTACAGAAAATATAGGACGGTCATTTGGCATATTTATGCTACTTTGGTTCCTGCTTCTTGGAATTGCCGGAGCTATCAGTCTGACTTCCTATCCTCAAGTATTCAAGGCATTCAATCCTTACTATGCCATACGGTTATTAGTGGAATCCCCCCACTGGTTTCTGATATTGGGTGCCGTTTTCTTGTGTACCACTGGTGCAGAAGCCTTATACTCTGATTTAGGGCACTGTGGCAGACGAAATATTACGGTCAGTTGGATATTTGTAAAGGTGATGCTTATTCTAAATTATTTGGGGCAAGGAGCGTGGGTATTGCATCATCCGGAAAGTGCAGAAGGTACAGTGAACCCATTTTATTCAATCATGCCACAAGAAATACTGTTGTTTTCCATAGCAATGGCTACCGGGGCAGCTATTGTTGCGAGCCAAGCTCTAATAAGCGGTTCATTTTCCATATTGAGTGAAGCTATGAACTTGAATTTCTGGCCTCGTATGCGTATTAAGCACCCTACCAACGTAAAAGGTCAGTCATTTATTCCAATGGTAAACCTTGTAATGTATATTGGAGTAATATTTACTATATTGTTGTTTCGAGATTCCACCCACATGGAAGCCGCTTATGGACTTGCCATAACTATTACAATGTTGATGACAACATTGTTGTTGGGATTCTATTTGCATATGCATAACATTCCACGCATTCTATCAATACTGTTTGTCGGCGGATATTGTGTTATTGAAGGTATTTTCCTTGCTGCAAACCTGTCCAAATTTATGGTCGGAGGTTGGTTTACGCTGTTAATAGGTGGATTATTATGTTTTATCATGTTTGTATGGGTAAGTGCCAACAAAATTCGTCGAAAACATATGTCTTCCAAACGGTTAAGTGAATACTACAACATTATTTCTGATATTAAGGCGGACGAAAGCATATCCAAATATGCTTCTAATCTTGTCTATGTGAATCATGCAGACAAAGAAGGTTGTGTGGACGATAAATTGTTGTATTCCATAATTAATAAGCAGCCTAAACGGGCAGATCATTATTGGCTTATTAACCTTGAATTTGTGGATACACCAGACACACTTGAATATAATTGTTCCACATTAATAAAAGGGACATTGTTTAGTATAACCATGCGTATAGGTTTTCGTATAGAACCGCGCGTGAGCCTTTATTTACGACAAGTAGTTGATGACCTTGTTGCGGATGGTGAAGTAGAACTAACAAGCTCTTATCCTTCATTGCATAAGAATGGCATACCGGGTGATTTTCGCTTTATTATTATCCACCGGATATATTATCCTGAAGATTCCCGTAACCGCCGACAAAATTTGCTGATGAGCCTTTATGCCTTAATTAGAAAGATAGGCATTGGAGAACCGAGTGCGTTGGGGCTTGACACATCGGTTGTTGTTGTCGAGCGTGTACCGTTAATTATAGCTAATAGGGCAAAACATATTCGTCGTATAGAGCGGATTAAGCCTGAAAAATGCGATAATGATGCTAATATAGTCTTGGAAGAACAGAATGTATCATAAGTGACTTGCTATAATTATCGTCTGCATTTACGGTTTAGTTCTGTCTTTTGTATATACATCCAAACTAACCTAAACCTATTCTTGTTGGCAGTAATAAACGTGCTGGCGAAAAGAGAAAGAATGGCTTTCCTTCTTTTCGCCAGTAGTGTTTTTTATTGCTAATAGTTTGCAGTTGAAATGAACTTCTTAATTTCCTCTTCAGTGGGAAGTTCTATCATATACTTTTGCACGAAGATGTTCGGGTCTAATCCGGCAGTGGCGTATTTTACCAACGTGTCGCCCTTCTCGGTGCAAAGCAGGATGCCGACAGGCGGATTGTCGTCGGGTTGCATCACTTCCGCCTTGAAGTAGTTAAGATATAGGTTCAGTTGCGAAGCGTATTCGTGGTGGAACTTGTCTATCTTCAATTCCACGATGACATGGCATTTCAAAATGCGGTGGTAAAACACGAGGTCGGCAAAGAAATAATCCCCGTCTATCAGGATTCTCTTTTGGCGTGCTTCGAAGCAGAAGCCATGTCCCATTTCCAATAGGAAGCGTTGCAGGTTGTCCAGAATGGATTGCTCCAAGTCGTTTTCCGTTACCAAAGTACGGTCGTTCAATCCCAAAAACTCCAACGTAACGGGCGTGTTAATAATGTCTTTGGGCTGCAGCGGCATGGCTTGCCGTTGCACCAAAGCAGATAAGGCTTCTTTGTTTTTCGACAATCCGCTGCGCTCGTAATAGAGGGAATTGATTTGCCGCTCCAGTTCTCTTGCTGACCAACAACCCCTTATTGCTTCCATTTCATAGAAAGCACGTTTGACCGGATTTTCTATTTTAGAAATAAACTTTAAATGAGAATACGGTAATCTTTCAAATAATCTATCAGCTTGTGTATTCCATTCACTTGGTTGATTATTAACGGATTGTAATTCGGCACTCACCGTGTGCCGAATTGGGTCTGTGAATTCGGCGGACAGTGTGTGCCGAATTTCGCTTCCTGCCAATATGTATTGTGCGATAGGCTCTTTCAGTTGCGGATAAACAAGGTATAGCCGCCGGAACTCACGAAACCTGCGCTCGTTCAGTCCTTTGACATTCAACCGCTGTTCCAGTTTCTTCAACAGTTGTTCGCCGTATGCGGCACGGTCTTCACCGTTTTGCTCAAACTCCACGATATAGCAGCCCATGAGCCAATTGCGGGCAGTCAGGGCGAGGTTTACAGCGTGTGCGGCTTGCGCCTGCAACGTGCTTTGTATCGTGCTGATATGTTTTACTAATGCTTCAAAGTCCATAATTGCAAAGGTAAGTCTTTTATGGTTAAAACTTTAATTCCGGCAGGCTGTTTATCGCCTCCTCTTTCAATTTATCCACCGCACGGGTGTATTTCTCCGTATGTTTCAGTCCGCTATGCCCGAGCAGGCTGGCAACCGTCTTGATGTTCGCCCCATTGTTGAGGATATTCACGGCGAATGAGTGACGGGCGCAATGCCAGCTTATGTGCTTATCTATCCCGGCTCTTTTCACCCAACGCTTGACGGATTTGCAGCAACTTTCATACGAAGGCAGGTTGAAGATGAGAGCGTCTTTGTTACCGTCTGCCGGCGGTTCTCCCACAAGCGAAAGAAGCCCGTCATTGAGCGGAATAACCACACCGCTACTGGCGGAATGACCTTTGGTCTTGTTCTGCTCAAATTTTAGCAGCTTGTTGGCGTAGTCGATATTCTTATAGGTAAGGTCTTTCACATCACAGAAGCGCAAGCCGCAATACAGGCAAAAGATAAACGCACGCCTTACGTTGGGGTTCTCGTTGTCATAATGGCACGCAATCAACCGCTGGATTTCTTCCGGCGAAAGCACATCCTTGCGTAGTATCTGGCTATCCGCCTTGCAGGTAACGCCTTTGCACGGGTCTTTCAGCATCACATCGTGGTCAATCGCATAGTGTATAATCTTCTTGAAACGCTGGAAGATGCTTTTAGCCCCTTCGCCCACGCTCCGGGATTGCAGATAAGCTACGAACTGTTCCATCATGTCCTTCGTGATAAGTTCAGGCTTGATGCCGAACTCGTGCATCGGGTAATGCTCCTTCAAAAAGTCCTTGAAACGGCTTAAGGCGATTTGCACCATCCGAATGTCTTTCTTGGTGTAGTCATTGATATAGGCTTGAAAATAATCCAAGAAATTCACGTTCCGGTCTTTTTTCAGACGGTAGCCCAACATACTTTCCTTAAACTCCTGTTCACGTTCGGCACGTATTTTTACAGCAAGCTCCAGTGTTTCCTTGTTCTGCTGGCGTTCCGCAGGGGTACGTGGCTTCTCTATCAGATACAGGCTGAGGTTCTCTTTTCGCCTGTGATGCTTGATAGCGAACTTCGGCTTTCCCTGCATCTTACCGCTTTCATAATACACCTGATTACCGTTTTCATCCAATACAGGCTTTTCCTCTCTACCCAAATAATACTCCAGATACAAACTAATTCTGCCGTCCGACAGTTTATTTTGCTCCAATTTAGGGTTTTCTTTCGTTTTATTTTCTAACTTTGCCATTGTTTAGAGGTTTTATCCCGATTTAGGTACCGTAACCGGGTGATTACACTAAATGATTGATTTTCTTTTGTTTTCCGATATTGCAAAGGTACAAAAGAAAATGGAATTTCAAAGTGTACTAAAAGTGTACTGAATAACAGAAAATGGGCAAAATATGGCAAAAATGGAGAAAATAAGAAAGATGCAAATAGCTGATAATAAGGAAAATAAATTCTTTTATTTTCCTATGATTTCTATGCCTTGTACCGGGTCTGGGTACCACAAGAAGCTAAGCAACTGAGAAATCAATGCTTAGCTTTTTTTATTTTATCGAAACTTTCCCTTCATTTTCCCCACAAGTACAAAAATACGGTAGTAAGTCATTATTTTCTTTGGCTACGCAATGCAAATACACTATCTTTGAAAAGATATAAATCCTATTAAATAACAGTCCATGGAACAAGGTGTTTGGCAGGAGATAGAACAGTTATACCAAAAGTTTCAGCAACTTGGTATCAGTGAAGCGGTGGACTATGAGAAGTACTACCTCTATTCTCTGATTGCTCATTCTACAGCGATTGAGGGTTCAACACTCACCGAGGCAGAGGCACAAATGCTTTTTGATGAGGGGCTGACTGCCAAAGGAAAGCCGCTGGTATATCACTTGATGAATGAGGACTTAAAGAAGGCATACGAACTTGCCAAAACAGCTTCTGATAGTCTTATACCTATAACTTCTGATTTCCTGCAAAAGTTGAATGCAACGCTGATGCGTACTACAGGCAGCATACACAATGTGATGGGGGGCTCCTTTGATTCTTCCAAAGGAGAATTTCGTTTGTGCGGTGTTACGGCTGGTGTGGGTGGCCGTTCTTATATGAGTTATCAGAAAGTTCCTGCCAAAGTAGATGAACTTTGCGTTTTATTACAGGAAAAGCAAAAGACAGTGGGAACATTCCAGGAACAATACGAACTAAGTTTCAATGCTCATCTTAACTTGGTGACTATTCATCCGTGGGTGGATGGCAACGGAAGAACTGCTCGCTTGCTGATGAATTATATTCAGTTCTGCTACAACCTATTTCCGACCAAGATATTCAAGGAAGACAGGGAAGAGTATATTTCTGCTTTACAGCAATCACAGGAAGAAGAAACAAATCAGTCTTTCTTGGGCTTTATGGCTGGTCAGTTAAAGAAATCGCTCTCTTTGGAAATTGAGCGATTTAAGGACTCTCAGAAGAGAGGGTTTAGCTTTATGTTCTAACTTTGTATGTTTTTCACTTACAAATTTACGGTAATTCAATGAAGTGGCAAATTTTCCATACAAATACCTGTGAAGACATTTTTTATACGTCTTCTTCATAAATCCTTTTCAGTGCCTCCGTCACTTGGGTTATGGAAATCAGGCTGGTATTGAACGTGGCATGATAATTCCGTGAGTCACCCCATTGCCGGCCAGTGTAATGGAAATAGTGTTCTTTTCGAGACTTGTCCACTTGGGTAATCTTGCCTGGTGCCTGTGCGGCGGAAATGCCATATTCAGAAATGACGCGTTCCGTCTTGGATTTCATGTCGCCGAACAAGAAAATATTGAGGGTGTGCGGGCGGTCTCTCAGGATATAGTCGGCACATCGTCCGACGATGACACACGGTTTTTCCGCTGCCAGACGGCGGATGACCCGGCTTTGTGCCACGAACAAGGCGTCGTCGTACGACAGACTCTTGTCCAGCGGAGCCTCATAGTCTTGCATGACCATCTGGTAGAGCAGGGCACTGGGCATCTTCTGTTCGTTCTGCGAAATGAATTCTTCACTGAAACCACTTTCCTTTGCTACGAGGGTAATCAGTTCCTTGTCATAGAAGGTGATGCCTAGCTCTTTGGCCAGTGCTTTACCGATTTGATGACCGCCGCTGCCGTATTCGCGGGAGATGGTGATGACCGGCGGATAGTGTGCTGGTGCGGCAACAGATGAAGTGGCAGGGGCGCCCGGTTCGGCCAGCCAGTGACGGACGAAGGCCAGGTGGGGCATAATCAGCCGGACGAACGGTCCGGTAATCAGGGCGGCAATCACGGTTCCCTCTCTCACTCCCTCGATGCGGCCCGACAGCGCCCATGAACACAGGATAGCGCAGACTACCAGTGTCACGTCGAAGCAGATTTTGATGTTGCCGAAGTTTTTCTTGAAGCGTAGGGTGGCAAATTGTATAGTATATTCGGCGCTGATCATCGTCACATCGGCTATGACCTCCAGGCAAATTCCGAGAGCCAGTACCACGCAACCGATAACCAGCGAGATGATTTTCACATAATAGGCTTCTGGGGAGAATCCGGTAGTCATCCACATGCCGAGGTCGGTAAAGACAGACAACACGAAGGCCACCGGAAACTGCATGAGGAGTTCCATTTTCCGCTCCATGATGCCTTTTCTGCCCAGCAACAGCAGTTGCATGCCTATCAGTACGAGGGTGAACAGGAAAAAGTATGTACCCAGGCTGACGGGGGTGTGAAGACTGGCTACGTAGGGCACACTCGTGATAGGGGAGGTGCCCAGATTTGAACGGGTGATGAGGCTGATACCACATGCGATGATAAAGAGTGAGATACCGAATACCAGGTATCGCCGAAAGAGTTCGGCTTTGTGCTTTTTACGACTTTCTTCCATTAAATGTGACCGTTTTATTTGACGCCGCAAAGATGTTTCATTATTTTTGTTCCTAAATTACATATCAAGACATAAATCATGCAATTTACGCCAGATAATTCAGTGACCGAAGAGCGGATTTCTTCAATTGATGCCATGTCGGTCGAGGAAGTGTTCACCAAGGTGACCGGGAGGGAAGAAGTGAACCTGTATCCTCATTGCCACGACCGCCATCAGATAATTTATATCCTTTCGGGGACACTCCATGTGGAAGTGGGAGAGGTCAGCTATTTTGTGACCGACCGTCATCTGGTGTGGATACCTGGAGGAACCTTACACCGTCTTTCCAGTAACAACCGGCAGATAACCCTGCTGACCAGTTATGTTTGTCTGGACCATTCCCATGAAGAAGAATTTGCCATTTACCGTACCGATGAACTGATAGCCCGCAATCTGAAGTTCATCAGTACTTTTCATCGCTTGTCCAAGTGGGCGGAACCGGAAATCTTTTCGTTTGCCAGGAGCTTTTTTCAGGTGCTGCCCTGTATCTGTCAGAAAGCCACGTTTCCCACCCAGCCGTTTATTCTGGCCAAGGATAGTCGTCTGTTGCCCGTATTGGAATATATGAAGACAAATCTGCATCAGGACCTGACTCCTGAGCGGGTGGCTTCCCATTTTGGATTCTCGGTACGCAGTCTGACCCGGTTGTTCACCAGTTCGGGCATCCGTTTCGTACACTATCTCAACTACCAGCGTGTGGTGCGTGCCATCGAGATTCTGACCGATAACGTCCTGAACATCGAGCAGACGGCCTACGAGGTGGGATTTAACTCACCTAACAGCTTCAGCAGGGTGTTCAAGCAGATTACCGGAGAGGCACCTTCGGCTTATTTGCGCAGGCAATAGTGTTTCGCGGTTTTTTCGTATCCTTTTGCAGATAAGCAAAATTCCTTCTACCTTTGAATATGGTAATTTTATAAACTGAAATCCTATGAAAACAGAATACGAAAAAATGCGCAGTCAGGAACTCTATGATTTTTCCGATCCTGAAATACACGCCAGCCTGATACACGCCAAAAAAGTGTGCGCCCGTCTGCAGACGATGACCATTTACGACGACGATTACCGCGAGGTGATGGAAGACCTGATTCCCGATTTTCCGAAGACCACTACCATTTGTCCCCCGTTCCATTGTGACCATGGAAATGGCATTATCCTGGGTGAGAATGTGTTCATGAACTACGATTGCATCATGCTCGACGGAGCTTATATCCGTATCGGGAAAAACACGCTGATAGGTCCCCATTGCCAGTTTTACACCCCCCAGCATCCCATGGACCATGTGGAACGCCGTGAGGAGAAGGAAACTTCCTATCCCATTACGGTGGGCGAGGACTGTTGGTTGGGAGGCAATGTGGTGGTCTGTCCGGGGGTAACCATCGGTAACCGCTGCATCATTGCGGCAGGCAGTGTAGTGACTCGTGATATTCCCGATGATTCCCTTGCGGCAGGTGTGCCGGCAGTGGTGAAAAGAAGTCTGAAGAAATAATTTGCTTTCTACGGTGTATAAATCAAAAACGCCCTGAAGCATACTCTTTTTTGTCCTGATAAATTCTCTGTTTCACAGTGTGGAATTTGTATCCCACACTGTGAAATATATATCCCACACTGTGGTTTTTGTATCCCACACTGTGGGACAGAGAAAATGCAGGTAGTGAGAGGCTTTTTTCATCAAGGTGTTTCCCTTTTTATGGGAGAGAATTTAGTGTTTTTTAGGATAAGGTTAAGTGAAAAAACTTAACTTTGCGCGAAACAAACCTTTAGACTATGGATGCAAGACTCTTCTTGATGGTGGGCTGTGTGGCTGGAATGTGTGCTGCCTGTACCCATAAAGGGACTGGATTTCAGTCAGGTAATCAGGCTGTTGTGCATACGCTTATTTTGGAGGCAGACAGTCTGATACGGAGTGATTCTTTGTTCTGGAATGTGCCGGTCGACAGAGCACATCCGTGGGTCTGTATTCATGATTCATTGATTCGGGAAAAACTGGACAGCGCCATTTCGTTGTGTCCCGACAAGCAGACTTACCTTTTGAAATATACTTATTTGCTCCGCAGTTGGCGTCTGCCGGAAGTGTTGGCGTTGCTCCGCGAGATGGATACTTGCATGCGTGATTCCATGTCACCCGAATTGTGGAATATGAAAGCCATGCTGGAAGACTATCAGGGAGATTCGGTGGTAGCAAGGAAGGATTTTCTACGGGCGGATTCAGCCTATGGAGTCAAAGTGCAGGAAGTGGCACAAGATTCTCTGATGTACGGGTTTGTTCGTCTGGAGAAGGCTTTTAACCTTGCATTGATGAAAAACGATTTCCGTCCGTTACGAGAAGAAATTGCGTTTTATGAACGGGTACATGGTTCGGCCATCAGCGGAATGGAGCAGTGGAAGACACTGACAGACAAAAGAGAATATTATCGGCAGGTGTTTGGTCAGCCGGAATAAGCAGGATAAGCAATGGAACTTACGGAACGGATTATCATAGAGCAACTGAAACGAGGCAATGAGGAAGCTTACAAGCATCTCTATCGTCATCATTATGCGCTGTTGTGTCACGTAGCCCGTGAGTATGTAGGCGATGACTTTCTGGCTGAGACACTGGTAGGCGATGTCATTTTCCATTTGTGGGAAGTGCGTGCTACACTCGAAATTCAGGTTTCGCTGCGGAGTTATCTGGTTCGTGCCGTACGGAATCACTGCATGGATTATCTGGCTTCCAAGAAAGAACGGACGGAAGTGGCTTTTTCCACCATGCCGGAAGAAGGAGAGACACGTTATTTGCAGTCTGATGATTATCCGTTGGGGAGCCTGCTGGAGCATGAGCTGGAGGAAAAAATTTACCAGGCTATCCATCATTTACCGGAGGTCTGCCGGAAAGTTTTCGTGAAAAGTCGTTTCGAGGGGAAAAAATACGAAGAGATTGCCACGGAACTGAATATCTCTGTCAATACGGTGAAGTACCACATAAAGAGTGCATTAGCCTCGCTGCATGCCGAACTGGGGAAATACCTGCTGGCTCTTCTGCTGTTTTTTTTCACCTTCAAATAAAAAAATAATATTTTTCGCCTACCCATGTAAGCGGAATTTTCGTCTCACTTATAGAAACCCTGAAAATGGAAGAAAGGAATTCACATATCGACGAACTGATTGCGGCGTTTCTGAGCAGAGGATTGGACAAGGAAGCGCGTGAGGAACTGGAGGCATGGATCTCTGCGTCCGAAGACAACCGCCGTTATTTCATGCAGCAGCAGGAAATTTGGTTTTCTGCTGTGCAGGAAGAAGAATGCACGCATTACGATTCCGACCGGGCTTTCGAGGTCTTCCGCCAACGGGTGGCCGAACATCGGACCCCGAAACAGCCGAAGAGGACTATCGGATGGAAGTCTGCGTTCAAATATGCGGCAGCGGTGTTGGTAGTAGGGCTTGTCTCTTTCTTCTCTTATCAGAAGGGAGAAAGTAACCTGAAAGAGGCCTTGACCCAGGTAGAGGTGGAAGCTCCTTTGGGAGCACAGACCCGTCTTCGTTTGCCCGATGGAACATTGGTCGTATTGAATGCCGGTTCCCGGCTGGTCTATCCGCAGGATTTCGGAGTAGATAATAGGGAAGTGGAACTGAGTGGAGAAGGCTATTTTGAGGTAGCCCGCAACGAAAAGCTTCCTTTTCATGTGCAAACGCCTTCCTTGTCGGTCCGAGTATTGGGTACTAAGTTTAATTTTCGTGACTATCCGAATGATGAGGAGGCGGTGGTATCTCTTTTGGAAGGAAAAATAGCCTTGGATAATCGTCTTCATGCAGAAGCGGAGATGATTTTGTTTCCGGATGAGCAGGTGACACTGGATAAGGAAGAGGGGAGGATGCGAAAAGAAACTACTAAGGTGAAGAATATGATGAAATGGACTTCAGGTAAACTCTTCTTTAATGAAACACCATTACCTGAAGTAGCTAAAATCTTGGAACGTAGTTATAATGTGCATATTAAATTTGCTACGGATACCTTACGTGGCTTTTGCTTTTATGGTTGTTTTGATTCTAATGATCAAAGTATCAAAGATGTTCTGGAAGCATTGAGAAAAACTGGGAAAATACAATATGTACAAAAAGAAAAAAATATAACCTTATATTAACCGATTGTTAAACACATTAAAAAACCTTGCGTATTATGAAAGTAGATACTTGATTTTTTGTTTGTGGAGAAATAAAGAAACCGGAAGAAAAGAGCGTTCTTCCGGTCATAACCTTAGTTTCTCCTAACTTGTTCGTTTTAAGATGTTTCTAAGGAATTCGGTAAAAATAGTAAAACATTCCTTGTAAAACACCTTTTATCAGAAGTTTTTAATCTTAAAATCTTAAATTTATGAATTACAGGAAAAAAGCCATGTTGATGGCCGGGGCTTTGCTATGCCTTAATCTGAGTATATACTCGCAAAGTATATCGCTGAAAATGAATAATGTATCGGTAAAAAAAGCCATGACAGAACTGCAAACCAAGAGTGGTTATTCGTTTGTGTATATAGCTGGTGATTTGGATACAAACCGTACCGTTTCGGTTAATGCCGGTGAACTGAAGGATGCAGTTGCTCAAATTCTGAAAGGACAGAATGTATCGTATGAGATTCAAGGGAAAAACATTGTCATTAAAAAAGGAAGTCAGCCGCAGGCTATCTCAGAGAAGAAGAGAAAAGTGACAGGAACAGTGAAGGATGTCAATGGGGAACCGATTATTGGAGCTACTATACTTGAAAAAGGTACTACTAATGGAACTGTGACTGATTTTGACGGAAATTATAGTTTGGAAATGTCAGATAATGGTGTGTTGGTTGTTAGTTATATTGGATATAAAAGCCAAGAATATCCCGTAGCTAAAATTAAACAAGGACAATTGTCTGTTGTATTGAAGGAAGATGCGGAAGTGATGGATGAGGTAGTAGTTGTGGGTTATGGAACACAAAAGAAAGTTAATCTGACAGGGTCAGTTGGTAATGTGTCGTTAGATGATTTAGGTAATCGTCCCATAACAAATGCAAGTAATGCTTTGCAAGGTACTGTTTCGGGAGTATATGCTTTACAAAAGTCTGGTCAACCAGGTTCTGATGGTGCTGTAATAAATATTCGAGGTGTTGGTACGTTAAATAACAGTGATCCGTTAGTACTGATAGATGGATTTCCTGGAAGTATGTCTGATGTAGATGCTGCGGATATTCGTTCTATATCTGTATTAAAAGATGCAGCTTCATCGGCTATTTATGGGAATCGCGCAGCTAATGGTGTGGTACTTATTACTACAAAAAAAGGAAGTGTAGGAAAGGTGCGGCTTTCATATAATGGATATTTTGGAATTCAGGAAGCAACTTCTTTGCCTAAAGTGCTTAATTCTTATGAATATGCAACTTTGTATAATGAGGCTTGTCGAAATACTGGGCAGCAAGAAAAATATTTGCCAGAGGAAATTCAGAAATTTCGTGATGGAACTGATGCGATGTATCCTAATATTAATTATTTTGATGTATATTATGATAAGGCAAGTATACAGAATCATAGGGTGAATATTAGTGGTGGATCTGAGAACCTTCAGTATGCTTTTATGTTAGGTTACTTAGATCAGGAGGGAATTTTGGTTGGTACTAATTATCGAAAAACAGATTTTCGTTCTAACATTGATTCTTATTTGTGGAATAAGCGGTTACGTGTGACTACTCGTCTGTCTGGCAATTATGGAGTAAAGCAGGAACCAACAGATATATGGAATGCTAAATGGTATGCGACAAATGCACCGGTATGGCCTTTGAAAAATGAAGAAGGCACTTGGGTGAGCGTAAATGGTGAGCGCAATTATTATGGTGAAATAATGGAAGGAAGTATATCAAAGGCAGAGCGATATGTTTTCAATGGTCAAATAGAAGGTGAACTACATATTTGGGATGGTTTAAGTGCTCAACTTACTTATGGTTATAATGTTGAGAGTGAGAATAAAAATGCATTTCATGCTAATGTGACTTTAGCAAATTTAGATGGTTCAGAGAAAACACTTATGTCTGATTTAAATGAAACAAATACTTTAAATTATCAAACATTGCTGACTGCATTATTAAAGTATGATAAGACATTTGGGAAGCATGAGGTTACGGTATTAGGGGGATATTCTGAAGAATATTTCAAGTGGAAATGGAATAGTGGTTTTCGGTCGGGTTTTGTCAATAATAGTCAACCAATTTTAAATTTGGGAGATGCATCAACAATGAGTAATGGTGCAGATGCTTATGACTTAGGGCTTCGCTCTTTTTTTGGACGTCTTAATTATAGTTTCAATAATCGTTATTTGTTTGAAGCTAATATTCGTCGTGATGCATCTTCTAGATTTGCAAGAGGGAATCAATGGGGTACCTTTCCTTCCTTTTCTGTTGGATGGATTCTTTCTGAGGAAGGTTTCTTGAAAGATATGAAGTGGTTAGATATGTTTAAGATTAGAGCATCTTGGGGAAAATTAGGTAATCAGAATATTAATTCCTATTATGTAGGAAGTGAGATTCTTTCAAGTGGACAAAATTATTCGTTGGGTGGAACCTTACAACCGGGAGTAGCTGTTAACAGTTTGATTAATAAAGATACGACATGGGAAACTACATCGCAGTTTGATATTGGGTTTGATTTGGCATTAGAAAATGGGCTCATGTTTACCTTTGATTACTTTGATAAAAGAACTAATAATATTTTGATGCAAACACCAATTCCACTTACGATGGGAAATCTGACAGCACCTTATGTTAATGCCGGTAAGGTTAGTAACAAAGGAGTTGAAGCTCTGTTGTCTTATCGGAAACATTTTGAAAACGGTCTTCAATTACGAACTAGTTTGAATCTTTCCCATATTGTTAATAAAATAACAGATTTAAGAGGAGCTAGTCCTATTATCAGTGATTCGAAAGCACAGGTTGAAGGGTATGCCATTAATGCTTTTTATGGTTATAAGATGGATGGTTTATATCAGATTTCTGATTTTACTTGGCAGAATAATAGTGATCCTGAGATTCCACATGAACAACGTAATTATGTTTTGAAAGAAGGTGTTGTTTCAGTTGCTAATTATACGGCACAACCTGGAGATATTAAATACGAAGATTTGAATGGAGATGGAAAAGTAACGATGGAGGATGATCGTACTATTATTGGTAAGCAATTTCCTGATTTGACATATGCATGGCAGTTGAATCTTGAATGGAAGAATTTAGACTTCAGTATGTTTTGGCAAGGTGTACAGGGTATTGATGGTTATACTTATTTTGAAATTGCTTGTCCGTTTAGTGGAACAGCAAATATGGGAGATTGGTGGTTAGATCGATGGACTTTGGATAACCAGAATGCCGAGTATCCACGTGTGACATTGGATCAAGGGAGAACTAATATCCATTCAACATTTTATATGGAAAATGCGTCTTATTTGCGTTTAAAGAATATTGAATTGGGATATACATTTGACAAAAAACTTTTACCTTTTATGAAAAATTGTACCGTACGTTTGTATGGTAATATTCAGAATGCCTTTACTATAACCAATTTTAAGGGTTTTGATCCAGAACAAGAAGTGGGAGAGACACGAGCTCAGGCATATCCACAGGTACGTATTTATACAATTGGTTTAAATGTTAACTTTTAATAAAGGATGATTATGAAAAAAATGTATGGATATATTGGGATATTTATTTTAGGAATGGCTGGAATGTGTAGCTGTGTGGATAATTTATTAGATCGTACTCCAATAGCCTCATTATCTCCTTCTAACTTTTATCAAGATGAAAATCAATGCAAAATGGCTTTGATGGGAGTTTATTCAGCCTTACAACCAGTTACGTCTACATATTGGTATCAATTGGATTTTATGTCAGATGACGCTTATTGTCAGGATTCTTGGCAAGGTTCTACTGAGTTTGGAGGATGGAAACAAAACTCCTCAAGTGGTGCAGCGTATGATCGATGGCGTATGGATTATCGGTTAATTGTACGTGCTAATATGTTTATGCTTAATTTGCAAGCATCATCTATTGAAGAGGATGTTAAGACTAATATGATGGCAGAGGCAAAGTTCCTACGTGCGTATGGATATGCAGATTTGATAACTTTCTTTGGTGATGTACCTATTATAGAGGAATCTCAGACATTGGAAAATGCATATTTAAAAAGAGATTTGAAGAGTGATGTGTTAGATTATATATTGGTTGATTTAAATTCAGCATATCCAAATTTGCCTCTTCAATATTCTGGAACAGATGTTGGAAGGGCTACTAAGGGAGCTGCACTGGCCTTGAAGTGTCGTATTTGTTTATGGAATGAAAAATGGGAGGCGGCGGCAGAAGCTGCTCAACAGGTGATAGATTTAGATTGTTATGATTTGTTTGATGATTATGCAGGGCTTTTTGAAGAAGAGAATGAGAATAATATAGAAGTCATATTTGATATTCAATATATTAAGAACTTGCAACCTCAACCTTATCCAACAACTTGCACGTCTTTTACCGAATGGGCAACTCCTAATGTCTCTGTAGATTTGATAGATTCTTATTATATGACAAATGGGAAACCTATAACAGATTCAAGCTATGATAGCCAGAATCCTTATGTAAATCGAGATCCTCGTTTAGCTGCATCTGTAGTCCTTCCTGGTTCTCAATATGGGTCTATTATTTTTATTCCTGCTAATGATCAAGTTCCATGTGGAACTCGCCCTCGTAAATATGCAGATATTGGTAATACAGATGCCGATAATTGTGCTATTAATCAGATTGTGTTACGATATGCAGATGTGTTATTGATGCGTGCGGAAGCATTGATTGAATTAAATATTCTTGGAAATGAAGTTTATGACTTGATAAATCAAGTTCGTCAAAGGGAGTCTGTTAATATGCCTAAAATAGAGGAGGTAGAAGGTTCTAATCTTTCTCAGGATGAGTTGAGAAAAATCTTAAGACATGAGCGGAGAGTTGAATTTTTCTTGGAAGGTACTAGATATATAGATATGTTAAGATGGAAGGATGAGTCATTGGTTCATGATGTGTATGGATATAATCGGACTAAATTGTCAAATCCTGACAATCCTGATACTTGGCAATTTGAGAAAGTGAAGGTTGCTACAAGAGAATTTGATTCTTCTAAAGGATGGTTATGGCCTATTCCTCTAGTAGATATGCAGAATAATGATAAATTGACACAAAATCCAGGATATTGATTTTAGATTCTATGAAAAGTTGCTCAATTATATATTTATTTTAGAGCAACTTTTCTAAAATGAACTTACTATTTAAACTAGTTTTATTAGTGGGATTATATAGGTAATCTAACAAACTTGATTATTAGTATCAATTTTAATGGCATGCTAATAAGTAGAAATGATAAATTTATTTTTATGCTATCTTTTTAGTGTTCTATGAAGTTGTTGGGATAGTTGAAAAAATTACTTTGTTTATTATAAACTTATAGCGAAATGTATAATCAAATATTTATTATATGATGGGTGACTTTATATAGTGTTTATTTACAATTAAACGTATGATTGAATGCTGATGATATATTTTATGATTTTACTGGATATGCCTAATAGAGTCTATTGATATTTAGGCTTTAATCTGTTATCACTTGTTGGAATGTTGATGAATAATAACATTATTAAAAACTGATTTAGTTATGAAGCTATATTTGATATTATTTCTTATAGGTATAGGTGTGGGGGAAATATCTGCTCAATCTTGGAAAGCAGATAATGGCAATGGCACGTACACTAATCCACTTTTTTACGATGAATGTTCAGATCCAGATGTGATTAGAGTTGGTAATGATTTCTATTTGACGAGTACAACGATGCATAGTATTCCAGGCTTGCCGGTATGGCATTCAAGGGATTTGGTTAATTGGGAGTTGTTGAGCTATGCTTTAACTGGTTCTAATTTGGGCGAAGAGTTTAAATTGGGGCGAGGTGAAGAGATATATGGACAAGGTATATGGGCACCATGTATACGTTACCATCAGGGCGTTTTTTATATCTTCTCCAATATAAATCATTTGGGACTACAGGTTTTTACATCTACAGATCCTTGTGGCCCTTGGGTGAGACATAATATTGGAAAAGACATTTATGATTTGTCTGTTTTGTTTGAGGATGAAAAAATCTATGTAGTTTATGGACAAACAATTATTAAGTTAGTGGAGCTTAAGAAGGATTTAAGTGGGATTGTGGAGGGGACAGAAAGAGTTATTATCTCAGACGGATATGCTATGGGAGAAGGAAGTCATTTTTATAAAATTGGTGGTAAATATTATATTCTTAGTGCAGACAATGGTAGGATGCAATGTGCTCGTGCTGAAAATATAAATGGTCCATATGAGACAGTGACTATAAGTTCTCGTGAAACTATGGGGACTCAACGAGGATGGTGGACGATGAATGTTGGGCAAGATTCACCTTTGCCCTTACCGGGAGATTCATTGATTCTTGCAAAAGCTTCGGAAAATTTTATGGGATCTGTACCTATGCATCAAGGGGGAATAGTGGACTTGCCAAATGGTGAATGGTGGGGGATTTCTATGATGGATTTTCGTTCAGTTGGGCGAACTATATTTTTGTCTCCAGTGACTTGGGTAGATTCTTGGCCCTATTTCGGCTTAAAAAATAATTTAGGACGTTCTCCACGTACATGGTATAAGCCCAATATAGAGATTAAAGATATTGTTCCTAGTGCTTATATTCCTTTTACAAGGAATGATGATTTTGATAAAGAATCGCTTTCTAGTGCTTGGCAATGGAATCATAAGCCTGTCCAAGGGAAGTGGAGACTGACTAAAGGAAAATTGAAATTACACACAATGCCGGCAGAAGATTTTTTAGAAGCAAAAAATACATTAACTCAACGAGGCGTTGGTCCAATTTCATGTGCTACTGTAGAGTTGGATGGAGCTAAACTGAAAGCGGGAGATGTGGCTGGTTTAGGATTAATGAATATTCCATATGCTTGGGTAGGTATGTCTAAGAAAGGAAAAGAATTTATTCTGAGATATTATGATTTATATCGAAATAAGACTATAGTTCGTCAAGTTACATCATCTTATATTACATTACGGGTTTGGGGAGATTTTGATAATGATTGGGCAGTTCTGAGTTTTAGTGTTGATGGAAGGAGTTTTGAGAATATTGGTGATACTATATGTTTGCCTTATCAGTTAAAGACATTTCAGGGAACTCGGTATGCTCTTTTTGCATATAATGAAAATGGAGTGGAGGGAGGATACGCTGCATTCGATAATTTTAAGCTCGATGAACCTATGGCAGATCGTACAAGAAATTTGCCAGTGGGACAAACGATTATTCTTGTGAATAAAGGTGATAAAAGACAGATGTGGGCTAATCCACATGGCATTGTATGCCCATCATGGAGCTCTCAGGTTAAGAATGATAGTTGTTTTGTTTTTAAAGTTCATGATCGAGGTAAAGGACGTGTAGCTCTTGAGGCGATGAATGGGATGGGATTTATTACTATTGTAGGTGTTGGATTAGCTGCTGATGTTCGTCTTATTAAAGAAGAAACGGATGGCAGTCTTTTTATGTGGCAGGATATGTTAAGAGGGGAATGTATGTTACTTTCTTTAAAGACTAATCGTTTCGTTGGATTGAATCCTGTAACAGGAGAATTATATTCAGCAGATTGGCCTGGTACTCTTCCTGCTAGGAAAGATGGAACAGTTTTTGAATGGAAGGTGGTTTCTGGAATTAATAATTGAAGATATGGTAAAATTACGGTTCATTATATTGTTTTTGTTTTGTTTATTTATAGCTTATTTTAGTTGTGCTCAGAATTCTACACAATGGGGCAATTGGATGGTATGGGGGGAGTATCAGGATTCTCTTTATCGGAATCCTGTTATTCCTGCAGATTTTAGTGATATAGATTGCATACGAGTAAAGGATGATTATTATGCAATTAGTTCTACTTTTCAGTTTTCTCCAGGAGTAACTATTTTACATTCCAAAGATTTAGTGAATTGGCGGATATGTGGTCATGCAGTGGAAGATTTAACCCAGATAGGTCCTGAATATGGTTGGAATAAAATGAATCGTTATGCTCGTGGGATTTGGGCTGGTACGATTCGATACCATCAAAATAGATTTTATATATTTTTTGGCACTCCTGATGAAGGATTTTTTATGACTTCTGCACCCAAACCAGAAGGTCCTTGGGAACCTTTGCATCCTATTATGAGAGAGGCTGGATGGGATGATTGTTCAGTTTTGTTTGATGATAATGGTGAAGTGTGCTTTGTAGGGACCCATTTTTCAGATAATTATAAGTCTTATTTGTTCCGCATGTCATCTGATGCAAAAAAAATAAACGGGTCATCAGCTATTTTGGTTAATGAAGGAAATGGTCGTGAGGCCAGTAAACTGATAAAAGTAAACGGTTGGTATTATTTGATATTCAGTGAGTATAAACCTGGTATAGGACGTTATGTCATGGCAAAAAGATCTAAGAGTCTGTTTGGCCCTTATAGTGAAGAGAGGCAATTGGCTTTACCGTCTGTAGATGCTATGGAACCGAATCAAGGAGGTTTGATTGATAATACGAATGGAAAGTGGTATTTTCTTACTCATCATGGTACTGGTGATTGGGCAGGACGTCAGGTTAGTTTATTACCAGTAACTTGGATAAATGGATGGCCGATTATAGGAGAAGTTCTGTCAGGGAATATTGGGACAATGTCTTGGGGGGGAAAGATGCCAAAAGGAGAGGATGATTCAAAATTTTATATTGCTCGCAGTGATGACTTTGATTCTTTGTCTATTTCTTGTCAATGGCAATGGAATTATTGTCCACGCAAAGATATGTTTTCTTTAGATGAACGGCATGGCTGGCTTCGGTTAAAAGCTTTTATACCTTTGAGAAAGAATGAACTTTTGACTGCGGGAAATACATTGTCTCAAAGATGCTTTCGTACTAAGTTTAATAAAGTGACTATTAAATTGGATTTGTCCGGATTTGTCGATGGGCAAAAAGCAGGATTGTGCCATTTTTCAAAGAAATATTCTTCTTTAGGTATATCTCAGTATGATGGAGAAAAGAATTTGGAATATATTGTAAATGGTTCTCCCGTGCTAAAAATAAAATGTGTAGGAAGGTTTATCTGGCTGCGTTCTGTATGGGGAAGTGATGGTATTTCTCAATATTATTACAGTTTTGATGGAGATAACTTTTTTTCGTTTGGAGAATCTTATCAGTTAAGTTTTGGAAATTATCGGGGGGACCGTATAGGTATTTATTGTTATAATAACAATGAAGAGAAAGGTTATGTAGATGTGGATTATTTTCATTATGAAATGGAATAGTTTGGATAATTTCCTTTTTTGTTATTTTTGTGGGGAGATTGAAAATCAAGGAATATAAGGATATTCTGAAGATATTTTAAATTACCTGACAGTTTTATACAAATGTGCTATAGACTTCTGGCTGTATTGGGAAACCTTATATTATAATGTGGTTGTTGCTAAATTAACGTGAGTTCGAAATAGTAATAAATATATTTCAGTGATAATTAGAAACATAGCGATAAAAGTATTAAATTTATAGTGCTGAATTATAAG